>Ga0153994_1000100_pt1 | contig 36903 bp, 32 predicted proteins | sample TSNC078MetaG_FD_104735 | JGI IMG/M metagenome (GOLD analysis project Ga0153994, IMG submission 104735) | Attine ant fungus gardens microbial communities from North Carolina, USA - TSNC078 MetaG | ecosystem: Host-associated > Fungi > Mycelium > Unclassified | place: USA: North Carolina, Lumber...
AACCGTCAGACATGATATTTATTTATGATAATATCTGATGAAGGGAGAACCCCTTCTTCTATTATCTGATATAGAAACTTGTTAACCAAGTAGTCTTATTGACTACACCATTATTATACTAGGGAGGAAGGTCAATGAATATCAGAAAGATACAAGAAGCGTTTGAAAAACAATACTTGAGTCTGTTTGCATCATTAAGCAGTGAATCTAAAGGAAGAGACAGATATGAGAAACCGTGTGATGTACGTCCCGTATATCAAAGGGATCGTGATAGAATTCTCCATTCAAAGGCCTTCAGAAGACTGAAGCATAAAACGCAAGTCTTTTTAGCCCCCCAAGGAGACCATTATCGAACCCGCTTAACCCATACATTGGAGGTTTCTCAAATTGCAAGAACTATTGCAAAAGCCCTGAGGCTTAATGAAGACTTAACAGAAGCCATTGCATTAGGCCATGATTTAGGCCATACGCCATTTGGTCATACCGGAGAAGCGGTATTAGATATTATTTGTCCCTATGGCTTTTCTCATTCCGAACAAAGTGTCAGAATTGTGGAACTCCTTGAGAAAAATTGTGAGGGATTGAATTTGACCATAGAAGTAAGAGATGGCATCCGCAACCATTCTACCAGTCAAATGCCGGCTACACTGGAAGGGAAGATTGTCCGCCTCTCAGATAAAATTGCCTATATCAATCATGATATTGATGATGCCATAAGGGGACAGATTATTGTAGAAACGGAGATTCCTGAATGTTATACCAATATATTGGGACATAGTTCAAAACAGAGGCTCAATACATTGATTTACGATATTATAAAGAACAGCTATGAAAGAAACGACATCATTATATCTCCTGATATCGAAGAAGCGATGATTGGATTAAGGAAGTATATGTTTGCCAATGTCTATACAAATCCCAAGGCCAAGAGCGAAGAATCGAAAGCGCAGAATCTGCTGAGGACACTTTATGAATATTATCTGGACAACTGTAAAAATATGCCATATGAATTCGTTCATTTGATTGAAGCAGGCAGCGAACCTAAAGAAAAGGTAGTTTGTGACTATATAGCAGGAATGACTGACCAGTATGCGATTGCTACTTACGAAGAACTGTGTATCCCCTCGTCTTGGAAAGTTTATTGATTTTTAATAAAATAAAAAAGGAATTTGTAGACTGGTGTCGTATTATTTAAAATGGGAAGGTGAACTTAGGATGTACTATTCAGATGATTTGATTGAAGATATACGCAGTAGTAATGATATTGTTGATGTGATATCATCCTATATTAAATTACAGAAAAAGGGAAGTTCACATTTTGGACTATGTCCTTTTCACAATGAAAAATCACCGTCTTTTTCTGTCAGTGCCTCAAAGCAGATGTATTATTGCTTTGGCTGCGGTGTTGGCGGCAATGTCTTTACCTTTATCATGGAATATGAGAATTATACATTTATTGAAGCTGTAAAGTACTTAGCGGACAGATCTGGTATAACTTTGCCGGAAGTAGAATTAACCAACGAACAAAAACAACAGGCATCTGAAAAACAGACATTATTGGAAATCAACAAAATGGCAGCCAGGTATTATTATTACCAGTTAGGCATTGATAGCGGAAAACAGGCAATGGAATACCTGGAAAGAAGAGGATTGACAAGGGAAACAATCATCAAGTTCGGATTAGGTTATTCCCCTAAATTTAGCAATGACTTGTATACATATTTAAAACAGAAGAATTACAGTGACAAACTCTTAAAAGCAACAGGCCTGGTCACACTGGATGAGAAAAAAGGTGCTCATGATAGGTTCTGGAATCGCGTGATGTTCCCAATTATGGATGTCAATAATCGGGTCATCGGATTTGGCGGCCGTGTCTTGGGGGACGGAATGCCCAAATATTTGAATTCACCGGAAACGTTGTTGTTTGATAAAAGCAGGAATTTATATGGATTAAATTTTGCAAGACTTAAGGGAAAGTCCAACATGATTATTTGTGAAGGATATTTAGATGTGATTTCCCTGCATCAGGCGGGTTTTCATAATGCTGTTGCCTCCTTGGGGACTGCACTGACCGGCAGGCAGGCATTGTTATTAAAACGCTACACTGATGACGTCTTGCTGGCATACGACAGTGATCCGGCCGGTCAAAAAGCTGCTTTAAGAGCCATACCGATTTTGAAGGAAGCCGGTATTTCAACGAAAGTCATTGATATGACACCGTATAAAGACCCTGATGAGTTTATCACAAATATGGGTTCGCCCGCATTTGAAGAACGGATAGAGAATGCTTCTAACAGTTTTATGTTTGAATTATCGGTTATGGAGCAATCCTATGATTTTAATGATCCGGAAAAGAAAACAGCTTTCTTTAATGAAACTGCCAAAAAGCTCATGGGATTTCCTCAGGAGCTTGAGCGGAATAATTACATAGAAGCCGTGGCAAGACGGTATGGCATAGGTTATAATGATTTGAAGAATCTGGTTAATCGATTTGGCGCCATGATGGGTGTCGTAGACGAGAATATTGAAGTTAAAACAAGGACTCCCAGGGAAAGAGCGCAAAAGCAGGAGGACGCAGTGATAACTTCTCAAAAATTGCTGCTAACCTGGTTATCTTCGGATATATCATTATTTGAAAAGGTCAAAGGAATACTGACACCTGATGACTTTAGAGAACCTATCTATCATCATGTGGCCGGTCTGGTATTTGCGGAATATGAAAGTACCGGAAAGGTTACCCCGGCAAGAATACTGAATCAATTTGAAGATAAAGAAGAACAAAAACAAGTTGCCGGGATTTTTAATACATCGCTTCGGGATGATGATAATGATTCTACCCGTGAGAAAGCAATTAACGATACTATTATCCGTCTCAAAACCAACAGTTTAGAATATGAAAGTAAACATGCCAAAGACATAGCGACCCTTCAAAAGATTATTAAACAAAAGGCAGATTTACAAAAATTGCATATTTCTTTATAGTATGGATAGAATATAAACAAATTACCAGGAGGACTAAAAATGGATGAAAACATGGTTAAATTCATGGAAAAGCTCAAGGAACTTGTCCCATATGCTAAACGTAAAAAGGGGCTATTGGAATTTCAGGAAATCAATGATTTTTTTGGAGAAATTGAGCTTAATGAAGAACAAATCGAGAAAATTTATGAATACTTAGAAGAAAACAATGTTGATATCCTTAAAATCAGCAGCGAAGAGGACGATGTTCCGGAAGAAGAAGTAATCTTAGAAGAGGAAGAAGAGGATTTAGAAAATATTGATCTTTCTGTTCCTGAAGGGATTAGTATTGAAGATCCTGTCAGAATGTATTTAAAGGAGATTGGCAAAGTTCCTTTGCTCAGTGCGGAAGAAGAGATTGCGCTGGCACAGCGTATGGAGGAAGGTGATGAGGAAGCTAAAAAGCGGTTGGCAGAAGCGAATTTGAGACTTGTTGTCAGTATAGCCAAACGCTATGTCGGCAGAGGCATGCTATTTTTAGATTTAATCCAGGAAGGTAATTTAGGTCTCATTAAAGCCGTAGAAAAGTTTGATTATCGCAAAGGTTATAAGTTCAGCACTTATGCCACATGGTGGATTCGCCAAGCCATCACAAGAGCCATTGCCGATCAGGCAAGAACAATACGGATACCGGTACACATGGTTGAGACTATCAATAAACTGGTAAGAGTATCAAGACAGTTACTGCAAGAGTTAGGGCGGGAGCCGATACCGGAAGAGATTGCCGAGGAAATGAAAATACCGGTAGAAAGGGTAAGGGAAATATTAAAAATATCTCAGGAGCCGGTATCATTGGAAACCCCCATTGGTGAAGAAGAGGATAGTCATTTAGGTGATTTCATTCAAGATGATAATGTTCCCATACCTTCAGATGCGGCAGCGTTTACATTGCTGAAAGAGCAATTAGTAGAAGTCCTCGTTACGTTAACAGAACGGGAGCAAAAGGTTTTAAGGCTTCGTTTCGGCTTAGATGACGGACGAGCCAGAACCCTTGAAGAAGTGGGGAAGGAATTTAATGTAACCAGGGAAAGAATTCGTCAAATCGAAGCAAAGGCATTACGGAAGTTAAGGCATCCAAGCAGGAGCCGGAAGCTAAAAGATTATCTTGATTAATGAATAGCCCTATTATTTTACCCGGTGTGGAGTAATAGGGTATGCTATTATCTTAATTTTTAGGAGTTTAATATGATGCTTTCCAAACGATTAATGGCAGTTGCCAAGATGGTGACTCCAGGAAAAAGGCTTGTTGATGTGGGAACTGATCATGGCTATATTCCAATATATTTAGTTCAAAATCAAATCATTCCGTATGCATTGGCAATGGACATTAATAAAGGGCCTCTTGAACGTGCCCGTGAGAATATAGAGAGAAATCATTTGAATTCTTCGATAAAAGTTAGATTATCAGACGGTCTTACGGCTCTTAATGAGCAGATGGACTCGGTTGTTATCGCCGGAATGGGCGGTGATTTGATAATAAGAATTTTACGTACTGGTAAGGAGAAGCTTTTAGGCATATCAGAGCTCATTCTTTCTCCTCATTCAGAAATCCGCCAGGTACGGCAATATTTACATAACATAGGATTTAAAATCATTGTTGAGAATATGATTATTGACGAAGGAAAGTTTTATACCGTCATAAAGGCCGTTCCCGGCAAAGAGGTTTATGCGAAGGATATCTATTATATTTATGGAAAGTATTTGCTCATTCACAAGAATCCGATACTCAGAGACTATTTGGAGAAGGAATTAATTAAAAATCAAAAAGTACTCATCCATCTAAATGAAGTAAACTCCTTCTATGCAAGGAAAAGAGCTGATACAATGATAGAAGAATTGCAAAGAGCAGAGGAGGCATTGGCATATTATGGATAGTCAGAAAATTATTGAATCGTTAGAGCAGCTGGCACCTTTAAAATTAGCAGAGCCCTGGGATAACCCGGGATTTCAGATTGGCAGAGCCGGGCACGAGGTAAGTTCTGTTTTTTTAGCACTTGATGCCACCAAGGAAGTTATTGATAGGGCACTTGACTGTAAAGCCGATATGCTGATTACGCATCATCCGTTAATTTTTTCAGGAATAAAAAATATTTTGGATGATGATTTTATAGGCCGTCGTATCATTAGATTAATAGAAGGGGAAATCAATTATTACGCAATGCATACAAATTTTGATGTTGCTGTGATGGCGAAGTATGCAGCAACATTATTAGATTTACACCAGTGCAAAGTGTTGGAAGTAACGCACACCAGTTCTTGGGGGGAGATGTCTGTAGAGATGGGGATTGGCTGTACCGGTTTGTTAAAGGAACCGATGTCATTAAAAGATTGCGCTGAATGGGCAAAGAAAGTATTTTGTATACCCAATGTTAAAATCTATGGAGATCTTGGCGCTATGATTCAGAGGGTATCAGTCAGCCCGGGTTCCGGCAAGGGAATGAGCGAAGCCGCAATCAGGCAGAAAGCAGAGGTGCTTATTACCGGGGATATTGGACACCATGAAGGAATTGACGCCATTGCCCGGGGGATATTTATCATTGATGCCGGGCATCATGGAATAGAGCATATTTTTGTTGATTATATGAAATCATTTTTTAAAGAAAACTGGAGTGACATCAAGGTTTATACCGAAGATAATATTTCTCCTTTTACAGTCATTTAACATGTTAATACATCCATTGATTATTGGAGGTGAACTAAAATGGAACAAACAATAACGATTAAGTGTTTAGATAAAGAATTAGTCTATCCGAAGGGAACGACATTGGAGCAAATCAGTCAATCGCTGCAGGGAAATTATAAACATCAGATTATTCTGGCAAAGGTGAATAATAAGTTACAGGAATTATTCAGGCATGTCAATAAAGATTCTGTTGTTGAATTTATTACAATAGGGGATACGATTGGCCACAAAACCTATAAGCGAACAGCAACTTTAATTTTAGTAAAGGCTGTAAGAGAGGTTATTGGTTTAGATAAATTTGATAAACTGATTGTTCAATATTCTTTAGGTGCCGGATATTATTGTGAATTATTTTCACAGATAGAATTGAATCAGAATGTCCTGAATCAGATCAAATCAAGAATGCAGGAACTGGTGGCGGAAAATATTCCTGTGATGAAGCGGAGAACCAGTACTGATGAAGCTATTGAGATTTTTGAAAAGGGCAGAATGTACGATAAACAAAATCTCTTTAGATATAGACGGGCTTCTAGCGTGAGTATTTATTCACTGGGAGATTTTCAGGATTACTATTATGGTTATATGGCACCAAGTACGGGATATATTAAGACGTTTGATTTATATCTATATGATGAAGGCTTTGTTTTAGATATGCCGGACATTGATGAACCTGATAAAATAGCAAAATTTGAACCGTCTTATAAACTGTTCCAGACATTAAAAGAATCCACCCGTTGGGGAGAAATGTTAAATATTGATACGGTAGGCGCCTTAAATAATACAATAGCCAATGGTGGTATTGAGGATTTGATTCTTGTTCAGGAAGCACTTCAAGAGAAGAAAATTGCTGAGATTGCCGGTGAAATATGTGATAATCCATCAAAACGGATTGTTCTAATTGCCGGACCATCTTCGTCAGGTAAGACTACCTTTTCTCATCGTTTATCCATACAGCTGCGAGCCCACGGGTTGACGCCACATCCGATTCCGGTTGATGATTATTTCGTGAACAGGGAAAAAACACCGCTTGATGAGGAAGGGAGACCTAACTTTGAAAGTTTGGGTGCTATTGATGTGGATCAATTCAATGAAGACATGACAGCGCTGCTTCGCGGGGAAAAGGTCTCGCTGCCCTTTTTTAATTTTATCACCGGGAAGCGTGAATATAAGGGGAATTACAAAAGTATTGGGAAGAAAGATATATTGGTTATAGAAGGCATTCACGGGCTCAATGAACAATTGACCTATAGTCTGCATAAAGATAATAAGTTCAAAATTTATATAAGTGCGTTAAGCCAGTTAAATATTGATGAGCACAATAGAATTCCTACGACAGATGGCAGACTGCTCCGAAGAATTGTACGAGATGCGGCAAAAAGAGGTGCCAGTGCTACAAAAACGATTGATATGTGGAATTCCGTAAGAAAAGGCGAGGAAGAGAATATATTCCCCTTTCAGGAAGATGCCGATGTTATGTTTAATTCCGCATTGATTTATGAGCTTGCGGTTTTAAAACAATATGCCGAGCCCTTGTTATTTGGAATCAATAAAGAGCAGCCGGAATATGATGAAGCGAAGCGTCTTTTAAAATTTTTGGATTATTTTTTAGGCGTCTCATGTGAATCCATTCCCAAAAACTCTATCATCAGAGAATTTATTGGAAACGGTTATTTTAAAATTTAAGTCTTGTCAATCAAAAGCAGCATATGATATAATAACAGCAAGTCTATTAAATAATCGCAGCTGCATATGCCGAAAGGTGGCAGGTGAGGAAAGTCCGGGCTTCACAGGGCAGGGTGCCGGATAACGTCCGGTGGAGGTGACTCCAAGGCTAGTGCAACAGAAATAAACCGCCATTGATGGTAAGGATGGAAAGGTGGCATAAGAGACCACCGCTGTTCTGGTAACAGGACAGGCTATGTAAACCCCACTCCGAAGCAAGACCGCATATAAGACCATACGGCTGCCCGCCGTGTCTTAGGGTAGGTCGCTTGAATCTGCTGGCAACAGCAGGTCTAGATAGATGATTATTTTAAACATAACCCGGCTTATCGATAGGCTTATGCAAAAGAGCGTTCTTCATCGAACGCTCTTTTTAAAATTTTAAGCATTTTGTAAGGACTGGAATAAAAAGCTATGATAAACTGATAATACGTGAATTAGTAAGTCAAACTGGAGGTATAGTAGTGTCTGATTCAATTGGAGTTTTAGTTGTAGATGATGATATAGAGATAGCCGATCTGGTTGAAATTTATTTATGCAGTGCCGGGTACAAGGTATACAAAGCTGCCAATGCCAAAGATGGTTTAAATCTTTTGGAAGCCAATGAAATAAAACTAGCTGTCATTGATATTATGATGCCGGTCATTGATGGAATTGAGATGTGTAAACGCATCCGGGAAACAAAAAACATTCCGATTATTATACTTAGTGCAAAGTCAGCCGATTTAGATAAGATAATGGGACTTAGCGCAGGTGCCGATGATTATCTGATAAAACCTTTTAATCCGTTGGAATTAACGGCCAGAGTCAAATCTCAACTAAGGCGGTATATGGAATTGAACCCCAACGTTAAGGGTATGAAGGATGATATCATACGTATTCGTGACATTGAAATCGATGTGGCGAGACATAAGGTTACTGCTCGCGGCAAGGATGTGGGACTGACACCGATTGAATTTGACATATTAAGATTATTGGCCAGCCATCCTGACAGAGTTTTCAGTACAGATGAAATATTTGAAAAAGTATGGAATGAAAAGATGTATGAAGCCAACAATACAGTGATGGTACATATACGCAGGCTCCGGGAAAAGATTGAAGCAGATTCAAGAAAACCTCAGGTGATTATTACCGTGTGGGGGGTAGGATATAAAGTTGAAGGATAATTTATTTAAAAGCTATCGTATAAAGATGATGCTGTACACGGTATTAAGTGTTTTGATTACTATAGGACTTGACGTTCTCTTTATTTATGTATACGCAAGAATGCGTTCGGGCAATGAGGCGACCGGTGGAGACTACAGTCGAAGTCTCAGTGAGACAGGGTCTTTGTCAACAGATAAGATGATTGCCGAGAGCTATGGTATAAAGATTTTTGGTTATAAAATCCACTGGGAAATTTTAATCATTTTAACTGTTTTATCAATTGTTTTGGTGATGACTATTTTTCATCTGCTAACCCGTCGGCGCACGGCTTATATAGAAGAGATTACGAAAGCAATTCAAAACATTGCAAAAGGAGACTATACTTCAACTCTTGAGGTCAAATATAATGATGAATTCTCTATTATTGCTGAAAATTTAAATATTATGGCATTAGATTTACGTTTGTTAAAAGAAAAGGAACAAGAGATTGAGACGACTAAAAATGAATTAATTACTAATGTTGCCCATGATTTACGGACACCGTTAACGTCTATTATAGGATACATGGGGATATTAAGCGCCAATAAAGTTTTGCCAGACGCTGACAGAGATAGATATATTGATATTGTCTTTACTAAATCTCAGAAGATGGAAAAGCTGATTGATGATTTGTTTAGTTTTACAAAAATAAATTATGGAAAGATGCCAATAAAGAAAGAGGTTATTGATATTGTCAAACTTTTAGAGCAGGAAATAGAGGAATTTTATTTAAGCTTTAAGGAAAAGAACTTGACATGTGAATTTAAGGCTTATGAACCCAGCACTCTGATTATTGGTGATGGAGAATTGCTCGCAAGAGCAATTGAGAATTTAATCAGTAATGCCATAAGATATGGCAAAGATGGTAGAATTGTCAAGATTTATGCCAAGAAAGAAATTGACAGGATACAAATTATTGTCATCAATTACGGATCAGTTATTCCTAAGAAAGATTTACCTTATATTTTTGACAAGTTTTACAGAGTTGAACAATCTCGCCAGGAAGAGACCGGTGGTACCGGTTTGGGATTGTCAATTGCAAAAGCGATTATTGAAAGACACGGCGGAACAATACATGCCAAAAGTACAATGGAGGGAACAGCCTTCGAAGTATCATTGAAGATAGCTGCCTTTGAAGGTGATTAATTAATGAAAGGATATGTTATGAGACAGATAAAAAATAGAGCCATATTTTTAATATATGCTTTTTTCGCATTCTTTTTTTATCTGATCTTGTCAGAAGAATTTTCATTGATGTGCTATGCGCAAGCCCAATTTGAAATTAATGTTGAATTTGGTTACGACAATTATGTGAAATCTGAACATTTTATTCCGGTGACCATTGACTGTGAAAATATGGGGGGATATTTTTCGGGTGAAATCAAAGTCGTGGCGGCAGATAGTTTTTATGGTGATCCCGTCGTCTACACAAAAACCATTGAAATACAGGAAAGGGGACAGACTGAGGAATGCTTTTACATCCCCTTATCCTTTTATGGAACAAAACTCTCTGTTTTTTTAGAAGCTGATTATGGCGAAGAAGTTTATTCCAAAACATTTATTCCTAACGTCAATATTTCAGACGATGTTTTTGTTGGTGTCGCCGATGAAGATTTTGAAGCTTTAAGTTATTTATCATCATTTACCTTTGAATTATCAGATATTAATCTTGAGAATACCGCTATGAAGCTGTTTTCTTTTGATATAAGTGAAACCTCTGAGGATATGAAAAGCCTGGATTTACTTGATGTTATTGTCATCGAGGATTCTGATATATCTGCTTTGAATGATAACCAGCAAGATACGCTTAATTATTGGGTTAGTCAGGGAGGGATTTTGCTCACGGGAACTGAGGGTTTATATCAAGAGTCAGATTATGATGTGCGAGACTATTTTCATGGGAAATTTATTTCATTTCAGTTTGATTTAAGGAACGCTTCTTTTACAGAACAGGAAAATGCTTCTGAAATTCATGACATCATTGCAGCGGAACTTTCGGAAAGCGACTGGGAAAGAATTGCAGGAATGAATTATTCCTTTGGATATGTTGGATTACAAAACACATTATCCAATATAATGCCTGAAAAGATACCAAATATCAGTGTATACGTCATTATATTAATTGCTTATATCGCTATATTTTTGATTATTTATTTTGTTTTTAAAAAGATAGAGAAGCAGCAATATATTTGGATATCTTTACCAATAACGGCTTTCCTTTTTATGATGCTTATTTTTGTTATCAGCGGGAAAACAAGACAAAATAATCCTTTTTTAAATTATATATCTGTTGTAGAGTTAGGTGAATTCCAAGATATTGAAAGGACATTTATCGCTACGACCTCACCTAAAAATGACGCTTATCGGTTTTCAATTTTTAATAACTATGAAATCAGCTTTTTAAATGATTATAATTTTTCTACAACTGCCATTAATTATTACAATACAGAAGTCTTGAATAAAGATGATTATAAGCTGAGTTTAACGGAAAACAATGAAAGTACATTGATTAACGTAAATAATCAAAAGGCCTTTGGGTCTGTGACACTTGAAGCCGAACAATTCTTAGATGATGTAGGGGATATCAATATTGAACTTACCTATGATGGGAATGGATATAGTGGAACCATTGCAAATAACACAGGTTATGACCTGAGTGACACAGGTATCATTACTCCTTTTACAGCATTAATTCTGGAAGATTTAAAGAGTGGCGAGATATTAGATATATATATTGAAGATGACATGTATAATTCGGGGCAGATTTACAATTATAATACCGGAGAATATCTTATCCCAAAAACCGATGATAATGATTCGGAATATGAAGCCGCAATACAAGTAAGTAAAAGAAATATCCTGACTGAATTTTCGTATTCAAATATTTATGATAATGAGTACAAGACTTATTTCGTTGCTTTTACAGATACATTCACACCTCAATTGGTAGAGGATATTAATTTTAATGCTTCTGGAAACACGCTTATACTAAAAGAAGTGAACATATCCTTTGTAAATGACGGGGTGGTCAATTATCCTGACACGTCAGCCTTTGTGACTGTTTTATCAGGTAATACTTCTAAAGAAGACCTTTGTATGTATAGCCAGGAGGTAGAATTGGCATATAATTTTGGCAATAAGCTCCAGATTGATTCTCTTAGCGTTAATATAAATCTTCTTGAGAAGACGGACATTTCTGTTTACTTTTATAATCACATGAAAGCGGCATATGAACAGGTCTTTATGGATGGAGATTCAGTCATTAATGATTTAACACCTTACCTTGAGGCAGATAATCAGCTGACGGTACGTTTTATTCATAATAGCTATGGTACATCTGCAGAATATGCCAAAGTACCGTTATTGGCCATATCAGGGAGGATGGAATAATGCTTAAAATCCATGATTTGTATAAAAAATATGGCAAATCTACAGCCCTTGACGGATTAAGCCTACATATTAATGAGGGTGAGATGTACGGCTTCGTAGGTCCTAACGGTGCCGGGAAAACAACAACAATGAAAATAGTGGCAGGTTTGCTTGGTGCTGATGGAGGTCAGGTTTATGTAGATGGTATTGATGCCATCAAATACCCTAAGCGTGTCAAAGAAAAGATTGCTTATATGCCGGATTTTTTTGGTGTTTATGATAATTTAAAAGTATTGGAATATATGAAATTTTTTGCTTCCATTTATGATATTCAAAATAAAGAAGCTGAAATATATTGCATGGAATTGTTGGAAATGGTGGGCTTAAGTCATAAAACAGGTTGCTATGTTGACGAACTTTCAAGAGGTATGAAGCAAAAACTATGCCTGGCCAGGTGTTTGATTCATGATCCTAAATTGCTGATCTTAGATGAGCCGGCATCAGGCATGGATCCCAAAGCGCGCTTTGAATTCAAGGAAATTCTAAAGCGGCTCAATCAACTGGGAAAAACAGTACTTATCAGTTCTCATATCCTGACTGAACTAGCTGAATTATGTACAAATATCGGTATTATTGATGACGGGAAACTGCTTTTAAGTGATACGATTGATGAAGTGTTCAAGACACTTAATACTTCAAGTCCATTAGTCATAACGGTATTAGATGATGTGGAAAAGACGGTTTCTTGTTTGAGTAATAATCCCTTTATTGAAAACTTATCTTTTAAAGAAAACAGCATACGTATTAATACGACCGGTGATCTTCACATGGAAGCATTATTACTTAAAATGCTGATTGATAAAGGCATTTTAGTAACTGAATTTAGAAGAGAAAAGCGTAATCTGGAATCTATATTTTTAAAGATTATTGAAGGGAAAGACAATGATGAAGATGAACCCCGTGTATAAAAAAGAGTTACAAATAAATGTAAGAAGTATGAAGCTTCCGGTAATGATAATTTTTTTTAATACGATGCTTACCCTTATTGGTCTTATTATTTTTTATGATATCATCAGTTTGACAGAATTTGAAGCAAACATCAGCTATTCCTCAGCAATTACCCTTTATCAGCTTCTGATTATTATTGAATTTTCGCTGTTGGTTTTCGTGGTGCCTGCAGTAACGGCAGGTGGGATTTCAGGTGAAAGAGAACGCCAGACATTAGACATTTTACTTTCATCAAGACTTACACCTGCGAATATCATTTTAGGGAAACTGGCTTCTTCCGTGAATACAATGATTCTATTAATTATTTCAGGGCTTCCGGTGATTTCTCTTATATTTATATTTGGCGGAGTTACTTTTAGAGATGTTTTAACGATAACAATCTACTTAGTTTTTGTCACCTTTTTTGTTGGTACACTGGGGATAGTTTTTTCTACTGCAGTTAAACGAACGACATCGGCAACAGTCTTAACTTATGGAAGCATTTTATTTTTTTGTTTAGGAACTCTATTATTAACCGCTATGCTTGTATTTGTGATTCGATTTCAGAATCCGGAAGCGGAAGCGAAAGCGTTAGCAGGTGCAGGTTGGACGCTGATAATATTACTGTTTAATCCGGTAATAACCCTGCTTGAACTATTAGAAAGGCAGGTGGGTATCACATTCGATTTATTTGACTGGACATTTGGAATGGAGGTACCGTTATTCCTTAAAACGCATTGGATTATCCTAAGCATTATGCTCCAATCAGTTTTGACTGGAGTACTGTTATACTTTTCTTGTCACCAGCTTGACCCTTTGAAGAAAAAGAAAGTAAAGTTATTAAAGAGGTGAAACTTTTGTACAAAGACAGCCTGGGTTATAAAATATGGACAATCATCTATCCGGTGATTATTCATTATATGGCGCTGAGTGTTTGTTCGGTTTTAACTGCAGATACCGGAGTACTCGCTACCGCTCTGGCCGGATTCGTAACGTTACCTATTTTTTTAACTCTTTTTTATAAAGATAAAAAAGAGTTAAATTTTACGCTCAAATCCGATAATATAAAGCCGTATGATATACTTTTTGTTATTGTGGCAGGGATAGCGGCATGTCTTGGACTCAATTTTTTAATAGCATTGATACAATTGAATATGCCATCTAATGATTATGATGCTATTGCAGAAACAATATTTTCTTCGCATTTGGTCTTTCAATTGATTGGTGTTGGAATTATTGCTCCTATCACCGAGGAGCTCATTTTTAGAGGACTCATTTTTAACCGTTTAAAAAGATTTATAAAAACGACACCAGCTATTGCTGTATCGGCTTTAATCTTTGGAATATATCATTGGAATATGACTCAGGGAATTTATGCATTTATTCTAGGGCTAATACTTGCTTTTTTATATGAAAAATATGGTATGATAATAGTGCCTGTTTTATTTCATATAACAGCAAACATCACCTCATTAATCGTCCGGCAAATGAATTTGAAAATAGATGTAATGATGTTGACCATCAGTACGATTTTATGCTTGACGGTTCTAATAGTTATTTTGAATTTGGTGAATAGGAAGGAGTGATTTGATGAAAGTGGGAATAGGGCAGTTAAATATTATTTGGGAAAATAAAGAGGCTAATCAGAAAAAATGTAAGAATATCGTGATTGAAGCAAGCCAGAAAGATGTTGATTTTTTAATTTTTCCGGAAATGACACTGACCGGTTTTACAATGCATACAAACACAATGGGAGAAGCATTCGAAAATTCTGAGTCAATCAGTTTTTTCAGAACTTGTGCAATGACATATAAAATGGCAATTGCATTTGGTATCATTATAAACAGTGATGCTAAGACCTATAACAATTGTATCATTGTGAATGCCTTAGGTGAAGTGATTTGCAATTATTCAAAAATCCACCCATTTACAGCCGGTAAAGAAGGGATATATTATAGTAGTGGCGATCAAATGGCATTTTGTAATATTGAAGAATTTACTGTTGCCCCTACCATCTGCTATGATTTGCGATTTCCGGAAATATACCAGGCGGCATCTAAAAAGGCCGGGCTGATTATTGTTATTGCCAATTGGCCGGAAATAAGAGCGCCTCATTGGCATGCGTTGTTAAAAGCGAGAGCTATAGAAAACCAGTCATATATTATTGGTGTTAATAAAACAGGGCGTGATCCAAGCCTTAATTATATTGGAAAATCAGCAGTCATCCATCCGTTTGGGAATATCATCACCCAGATAACCAGTGAGGAAGGACTTATCATAAGCGATATCGAAATGAAAGAAGTCGATGAGGTCCGCAGATCCATAAACCTGAAAGCTGACCGTAGAGAAGAACTCTATGCCAGGCTGTTCCAAGGGTAAATACGACAAAAACAGACGTCAATGTCGAACGTTATTTCTTTACTTTAAAAAGAACACAATATATAATAAAATAAGCAGAACAGTTATTAAAAGTGTCGTAAATTATGGTAAAAAGTATTGACAATTAAAAATAAATAGCATAAAATAAAACATAGGCTTGCGAACAACTGTTCGGAAAACATGATATACAGAAAAGGAAGATTAACAGATGGAAAAAAACGATAAGCTAAAAGCCCTGGATGCAGCACTGGCACACATTGAAAAAGAATACGGCAAAGGGGCCGTTATGAAACTGGGAGACAAAGGTACTACCATGGATGTAGAGACGATTCCGACAGGTGCTTTGAGTCTGGATTTAGCATTAGGTTTGGGAGGTGTGCCAAAAGGAAGAGTTATAGAGATTTATGGACCGGAATCCTCAGGGAAGACAACCGTTACTTTACATATGGTAGCAGAAGTCCAGAAGCGGGGGGGGATTGCCGGATTTATCGATGCTGAACACGCATTAGATCCGGCATATGCTAAGAAAATCGGCGTGGATATCGATAATTTATATATCTCACAGCCTGATAACGGAGAACAGGCCTTAGAGATAACCGAGACAATGGTTAGATCCGGAGCAGTAGATATAGTTGTCATAGACTCTGTTGCCGCCTTGGTTCCCAAAGCCGAAATTGATGGTGATATGGGAGCGAGCCATGTAGGACTCCAAGCACGTTTGATGTCCCAGGCTCTGCGCAAATTAACGGCTATTATCAGCAAATCCAACTGTATCGTAATCTTTATCAATCAATTAAGAGAAAAAGTCGGTGTCATGTTCGGAAGTCCGGAGACAACCACAGGCGGACGTGCGCTTAAGTTTTATTCATCTATTCGTCTCGACATCAGAAAAATAGAAACGCTGAAAGCAGGCGGAGAAATTGTGGGGAACCGAGCCAGAATTAAAGTTGTTAAAAACAAAATTGCACCGCCATTTAAAGAGGCAGAGTTCGATATTATGTTTGGACAAGGTATTTCAAAAGAAGGAGATGTTTTGGATTTGGCTGCTAATATCGGCATTATTAACAAAAGCGGTGCATGGTATTCCTATGCAGATGCTAAAATCGGTCAGGGACGTGAGAACACAAAGACATATTTAAGAGAAAACCCTTCCGTTTTAGAAGAAGTAGAGAATAAAGTCCGGCAACACTATGGCTTATCAGGTCTTGTCAACACTGAGAAAGAATAAAATGACAGTAACCCAGATAGAATATATTACAAAAACAAAGGCAAAAGTATATATCGATGAAGTGTACAGATTTCTTTTGACCAATCGGGAAATTAATCAATATGACATTTTTATCGGTAAAAATATTGATGATATAGTCCTTGATGAGATATTAAATGAATGTATCCTGAAAAAGGCTAAAAAGAAGGCAATGGATTTGTTAACAGTAAAGGATAGGACAGAGAGTGAACTACGAAGAAGTCTGAAAACTTCTCATTTTACAGAGGACATTATTAATCTGGCAATCGCTTATGTTAACCAATATAATTATATTAACAACAAACGTTATGTAGAGAATTATCTTGCCTATAGGAATGAAGGAAAGAGTCTCAAGATGTTAAAATATGAATTAAAAGAAAAAGGAATTCCGGAGACTCTTTTCATGGAAGTTTTAGAGGCGTATGATCACAATGATATTAGAAATATAAAGAAGATTCTCCTGAAGAGATATGGAGATGCCCCAGTAGTATCTACGCCAGAAAAGCAAAAACTGATTAATTATTTACTGCGAAGAGGATACCACTATACTGATATCATGGATTGCATTAAAGATTTCAATATAAATAACAATACAGCTACTTGACATAATACTAAAAAAAGTATAAAATTTATATGTTGTATACTTGTACAATGAAAACTAAATAGGGAGGTGTTCCTGTGCCAGATTTCTTTATGCCAGTAATCTATGTTTTTATTGTTGTGATTATTACTGCGGTTATTGCTTGGACCTTAGCAATTTCTTATAGAAAGAAAGTAGTAGAATCTAAAATTGGTAGTGCCGAAGAAAAAGCCCGTGAAATTATTGATGAAGCTATGAAAGCGGCCGAGACAAAAAAGCGTGAGGGATTATTAGAAGTTAAAGAAGAAGCGTTAAAAACCCGGAATGACTTAGAAAAAGAAAGCAAAGAGCGTAGATCTGAGTTACAAAGGTATGAAAAAAGAGTACTTTCTAAAGAAGAAGTGCTTGATCGTAAGTCTGATTCCTTGGAAAAGAAAGAACATCAGCTGGCTTCAAAAGAAGACAGGTTGAACAAGCAGAAACAAGAAGTAGAGACACTTAATGAACAGCGAGTACAGGAATTAGAGAGAATCTCAGGCCTAACCTCCGAACAAGCAAAAGAATATCTTTTAAAAACTGTTGAAGATGAAGTGAAACATGAAACAGCAATCTTAGTTAAAGATCTGGAGAACAAAGCAAAGGAAGAAGCAAACAAAAAAGCAAAAGAATATGTTGTTACAGCAATTCAAAAATGTGCCGTAGATCATGTGGCAGAGACAACAATTTCAGTTGTACCATTGCCTAATGACGAGATGAAAGGAAGAATTATTGGACGTGAAGGACGTAATATCAGAACCATAGAGACAATGACAGGAATTGACCTGATTATTGATGATACGCCGGAAGCAGTTATTCTTTCAAGTTTCGATCCGATTCGCAGAGAAATTGCAAGAATCGCTTTGGAAAAATTAATAGTTGATGGTCGAATCCATCCAGCCAGAATTGAAGAAATGGTTGAAAAAGCACAAAAAGAAGTTGAAGCAATAATTCGCGAAGAGGGTGAAACAGCAACTTTAGAAGTTGGTGTACATGGAATTCACCCAGAACTGATTCGTTTACTTGGTAAAATGAAATATAGGACCAGTTATGGGCAAAATGCATTAAAACATTCAATTGAGGTGGCACAATTATCCGGTCTTCTAGCCGGAGAAATAGGTGTAGATGTCCGTATGGCTAAACGTGCCGGTTTATTACATGATATTGGCAAGTCAGTCGATCATGAAATGGAAGGATCTCATATTCAAATTGGTGTTGATTTATGTAAAAAATATAAAGAATCGGCAATCGTGATTAATGCCGTTGAATCTCATCATGGAGATACAGAACCCACTTCTTTGATTGCATGTATTGTCCAGGCGGCAGATACTTTATCGGCTGCAAGACCAGGTGCAAGACGAGAAACTTTGGAAACCTATACTAACAGATTGAAACAATTAGAAGATATTGCCAATGAATTTAAAGGTGTAGATAGATCTTTTGCTATTCAGGCAGGCAGAGAGATTCGTATTATGGTGGTTCCTGAACAGGTAAATGACACAGAAATGGTTTTACTTGCCAGAGATATTTCAAAGCAAGTTGAAAATGATCTGGATTATCCAGGTCAAATCAAAGTGAATGTTATTAGAGAATCACGTGTGATAGATTATGCAAAGTAATACGATTGGTGATGAAGTATTAAATCCTTGAGGAATTTTCCTCAAGGATTTTTGCCGTTTTATAAGAAATGATAATACACCTGAAGGGAATCGAACCCTCGCACACGGTTCCGGAAACCGTTGCTCTATCCACTGAGCTACAGATGCAAATAATATTTTACTATATTTCATAAGATAATGCAAATATATTTTGCGTTATTTTTGTAGATTGTAACAGTTTGGTTAAATTTAGGACTGTCGAAACGTGTCAAATTAATCTGTATTGCTTTTTGGAAAGATATTTGCTACAATATACTCGTATAACAAATAAAGGAGAAAAAGTATGAATTCAAGAGAGCAAAAGAATAAGCCTGATAATTTCAAGATGATACTCATTATTGTTTTGTCGATTGTTGTTCTTGTTTCTGTCTTAGTAGCTATTTTCGTCAATCTAAAAAACAGGGAGGGGAATGTATCTGAAAGCCAAAGTGATAATACAGAAACAGTTCTTGTAAATGAAACGGTTGACTTAAAGAATAATCAAACCAAAATCACTGAATTAATAGTAAATTATCGCAAAGCCTTTGCGTCTGGAGATATAGCTGCCTTAGAAACGATTTATAGTACAGATGAGGTTATGGATGCAGATACGATCAGAGCAACAGCGAATATCATCAAAGGGTATGAAAATACCACCTGCTACATAAAAGATGGAGCCAGTGAAAACACATATGTTGTCTTTGTATATGATGATTTAGAAATTGTAGATATCGAAACCCTTGTTCCGAATTTGACCTATGTGTATGTAATGCAGAGTTCGGATGGCAGTTATTACATCTATCCCGGAGAGTATGACACAGAGACTTCTAAGTACTATTTTAGTGATGACATACAATCTCATATCAAGAAACTGATTACAGATGAGGATATTAAAAACTTGTATGCCGATATCAATAAAAAGTTTACAAAGCTATGTGAAGAAAATGAGGATTTAGAAAATTTTGTTCAAAAGATTTCTAATACATCTACCACTAACGAAACAAATGACAGTGAAACAGTTAACCAAACCGATACTGCCAATACACAATAGTCACTGCCAATTATATTGGCAGGCCAAAAAGTTTCTATTATGCAACTTTGAAAAATAGAAACTTTTTTAATGTCAACCATATTTATAGAAGGAAAACATTATGGAAAAGATGCTATCTACACCTGAGGAATTCTCAGATGAGCCTGTAAAAATCCGTTTGAACAAATTTTTAAGTGATGCCGGCTACTGTTCAAGGCGCCAGGCAGATAAATTAATTGCTGAAGGAAGGGTTAAAATAGGAGAAAGAACGGCGTTAGTAGGTGAAAAAGTGTTTGCCGGACAAACAGTTACGGTGGATCATAAAAAAGTACAAAGATCCGAACCATTTGTTATGATTGCATTCAATAAACCCAGAGGTGTTGTTTGTACAACTTCCCCAAAAGAAGCGGATAATGTGATTGACTTTATTAAGTTTGACTACAAGATTTTTCCGGTTGGGCGATTGGATAAAGAATCTGTCGGACTGCTGTTATTGACCAATAATGGGGATTTGGCGAATAAAATACTTAAAGCACGTAACATGCATGAGAAAGAGTATATCGTACATGTTAATAAGCCGTTAACAGATGAATTTATCAAAAAGATGCGTGAAGGAGTACCTATTCTTGATACGATAACCCGGCCATGTAAAGTTACAAAGGATGGTAAATATCGATTCAGAATTATTTTGACTCAGGGATTGAATCGACAGATACGGCGGATGTGCGAATATTTTGGTTATAAAGTGACAATGTTAAAAAGAATCAGGATTATGAATATATCACTGGATGACTTAAGAGAAGGTACATGGAGAAATCTTACCAAGCAAGAAGTTGCCGGGTTAAGAAAAATGACTGATGCCAAAAAAGGAGATCTATGAGCGATAAATTAAAAATAATGAAGGAACTGGTCACAAAGTTAAACAATGCCGCCAGAACTTATTATCAGGAAAATCAAGAAGTCATAAGCAATTATGAATATGACAAGCTATATGATGAACTTCTGGCACTAGAAAAAGAGACGGGTACGGTTTTTACTAATAGCCCCAGTGTTAAAGTAGGATATGAAGCATTAGGGGAACTGCCAAAAGAGCGTCATGAGTTTCCGATGCTATCATTGGATAAAACAAAGGAATTAAGTCAATTAAAATCTTGGCTAGGCAAAAACAAAGGTGTATTATCTTGGAAATTAGATGGACTTACAATCGTTCTCACATACCAAGGCGGAGAATTGGTTAAGGCAGTAACAAGAGGGAACGGGGAAATTGGAGAAATAATTACGAATAATGCAAAGGTATTTAAAAATATACCCCGCAAAATATCATATAAGGATGAATTGATTCTCCGTGGGGAAGCTGTTATTAAATATTCGGATTTTAACAAGATTAATGAACAGATAGCGGATATAGCTGCAAAATATAAAAATCCCCGGAATCTTTGCAGTGGTTCGGTAAGACAGCTGAATAATGAAATTACTGCAAAAAGAAATGTATATTTCTTTGTATTCTCTTTAGTTAAGGCTCAAAATGTAGATTTTGAAAATTCAAAAATCAACCAGTGCCTCTGGTTAGAAAAATTGGGATTTGACGTTGTGGCATATGCGGTGGTTAATGAAGATAACATCGAAGAAACCGTATCAAAATTTGCCGGACACATTCCCGATAATGACGTACCCTCTGATGGTCTGGTTTTAACTTTTGATGATATCCGATATGGTGTATCCTTAGGAACTACTGCGAAATTTCCAAGGGATTCGATTGCTTTTAAATGGGTTGACGAAATCAAAGAAACGAAACTTTTGGAGATTGAATGGAGTGCATCAAGAACCGGTCTTATAAATCCGGTAGCTATTTTTGAAGCGGTCGAATTAGAGGGGACAACAGTCACAAGAGCAAGCGTCCACAATTTGAGCATTGTCGAGGAGCTTGCCTTGGGTATTGGGGATGAAATTGAGGTTTATAAAGCCAATATGATCATACCGCAAATTGCCAATAATCTTACAAAAAGCAATCGAATAGAGATACCAAAACTATGTCCGGTATGTGGCGGCGATACGGTGATTAAGCATGTTAATGACATAAAATCATTATATTGTGTTAACCCTGACTGCCAGGCAAAGCATATTAAATCCTTTACCCATTTTGTGAGCCGTGATGCTTTTAATATTGAAGGTCTTTCGGAGGCTACATTAGAAAAATTGATTGATCGGGGTTTTATTAAAGAATTTGCCGACATTTTTCATTTGAGCGTATATAAAGAAAGTATCATTTCAATGGAAGGACTGGGAGAAAAATCCTTTGATAATCTTATGGCAGCCATTCATAAGGCCCGGAATATTCCACCTGAAAGATTTATTTATAGCTTGGGAATTTTAAACATCGGTTTATCAAATGCTAAACTCATATGCAAAGCCTTTCACAATGATTTGGAAAAGATTATGGAAGCTAAACCGGAAGAACTCGTAGAAATTCAGGGTATAGGAGAAGTTATTGCAAATACCTTTACGTCATATTTTAAAGAGCCAGAACATAGAGAGCAAATAGAAGCATTATTAAATGAAGTAACAATTATTAAGGAAAATGTCAACACCAACGAGTTGCTTTTTGAGGATAAAACATTTGTCATAACCGGCTCTTTGAACAATTTTTCTGGTCGGAGAGAGTTGGCGGCTCTGATTGAAGAAAAAGGCGGAAGAGTTTCCGGTTCAGTATCATCTAAAACCGATTATTTGATTAATAATGACAATCAGTCAAATTCATCAAAAAATAAGAAGGCGATAGAATTAAATATCCCAATTATTACAGAAGACGATTTTGTAAAAATGCTAACGTAAGACTATTTTTTTGTTGACAATTATAACGTATGGTGATATTATAAAATCAAAATCCGAGTAAAATACTAGGATATAATCCCTAGTATTTTACTTTGAATTTGAAAGAGGTGAGTTTATGCGGCTTTCGACGAAGGGAAGGTATGGATTGCGCGCAGTCGTTGATTTGGCAATATATTCAAAGGATGAGGCGGTATCGATTAGCAGTATTGCAGCCAGAGAGGACTTGTCGGAAAGTTATTTAGAACAATTAATTGCTAAATTAAAAAAAGCCGGTTTAGTCAACAGTATTCGCGGGACTAATGGTGGCTATATTTTAGCAAAGAAGCCAAAGGAAATCTCCGTGGGCGATATACTGAGAGCTTTAGAGGGAGATTTGGCTGTTGTTGAGTGTCCTAACAGTGACAGTGAATGTGCGAATTTTGATTCATGTGTAACAAAATATGTATGGAAACGTATTAATGATAGTATAAACACTGCGGTAGATAGTATGACTTTAGATGAAATTGTCGAAAACAGTCACAAATTAGAAAAATATATCCCTTCTGAAAATGAGGGAAAAACATATAATTGTTAAATTAACTTAAATGGGAGATGAATAATAATGAATAAAGTAATTTATTTAGACCATGCGGCAACAACAGCAACTCGTCCTGAAGTTGTCGAAGCGATGCTGCCGTATTTTACAGAGGAATTTGGTAATCCGTCAAGCATATATGATATGGGGGCTAAAAATAAGGCGGTTATTGCAACAGCAAGAGAAACTATTGCTCGATCTATAGGCACTGAAAGTGCAAATATTTATTTTACCGCAGGCGGTACTGAAGCGGATAATTGGGCCTTGATTGCTGCAGCTGAAGCCTATGCTAACAAAGGAAATCATATTATTACTTCCAAAATTGAACATCACGGTGTGCTGCACACTTGTGAGTATCTTGAGAAAAGAGGCTTTGAAGTTACTTATATTGACGTCGATGAAAATGGGATTATAAAATTGGATCAATTAAAGAAAGCGATAAAGCCAACTACGATACTAATTTCAATTATGTATGCCAATAATGAGATAGGTACGATTCAACCCATTAAAGAAATCGGAGAGATTGCCAAAGCGAAGCAAATTTTATTTCATACAGATGCCGTACAGGCTTATTGCCAAATACCGATTGATGTGGATGAACTTAATATTGATATGCTTAGTGCCAGTGGGCATAAACTAAATGGACCTAAGGGCATTGGATTTTTATATATACGAAAAGGTGTAAAAATACGTTCGTTTATTCATGGCGGAGCTCAGGAAAGAAAAAGACGTGCGGGGACGGAGAATGTGCCGGGAATTGTAGGCTTTGCAAAAGCTGTTGAAATTGCTGTCAATACGATGGAAGAGCGCCATGAGCAGGAAATTCATTTAAGAGATTATATGATCCGAAGAATATATGAGGAAATTCCTTATGTACGTTTAAATGGAAGCGGGCAGAAGCGGCTTCCTAATAATGTAAACTTCAGCTTTCAATTTATTGAAGGCGAATCCTTGCTGATTATGCTGGATATGGCTGGAATATGTGCATCAAGCGGTTCGGCATGTACTTCCGGATCATTAGATCCCTCCCATGTTTTATTAGCCATAGGTCTTCCTCATGAAATTGCCCATGGCTCTTTAAGATTGACTTTAGGTGAGGAAAATACCATGGAAGAAATAGATTTTGCCATCATGAAGATTAAAGAAATTGTAGCCGGGTTACGAGATATGTCGCCATTATACGAAGATTTTGTGCGGAAGAATCATTTGGCCCAATAAACATCATACCAGTAGGAGGAAATAAATATGTATAGTGAAAAAGTTATGGAACATTTCCAAAATCCAAGAAACGTAGGAGAAATAGAAAATGCCAGCGGTGTAGGAACTGTTGGAAATGCAAAATGCGGAGATATTATGAGAATTTACTTTGATATTGATGATAATCAAATTATCAGAGATGTTAAATTTAAGACCTTTGGCTGTGGTGCTGCTGTTGCCACAAGCAGTATGGCCACAGAACTTGTCAAAGGAAAGAATGTCGAAGAAGCTCTTAAAATAACGAATAAAGCAGTTATGGAAGCCCTCGATGGACTTCCTCCGGTTAAAGTTCATTGCTCTTTACTGGCAGAAGAGGCGATTCATGCTGCGTTATGGGATTATGCCGAAAAGCACCATATTAAAATAGAAGGACTTCAAAAGCCAAAATCAGATATTGGCGAAGAAGAAGTTGAAGAAGACTATTAATAATAAATATTTTTATTAGTAATAAAAATGGAGAATAGCGTGATATGAAGAGAGAAAAAGTAGTCGTTGGTATGTCCGGCGGCGTAGATTCTTCTGTGGCGGCATACCTTTTAAAAGAACAGGGATATGATGTGGTCGGAGTCACGATGCAGATTTGGCAGGAAGAGGAAACTCAGACTGTTTCAGAAAATGTCGGCTGCTGTGGCTTAAGTGCTGTAGATGATGCCAGGCGGGTGGCGAATCATCTTGAAATACCTTATTATGTCATGAATTTCAAAAATGAATTTAAAAAGTATGTGATGGATGACTTTGCTCAGGAATATTACCAAGGCCGCACCCCTAATCCGTGTATCAGATGCAACCGTTATGTTAAATGGGAATCCTTATTGAAACGCTCTTTAGATATAGGTGCAGATTATATTGCTACAGGCCATTATGCCAGCGTTGTAAAATTAAAAAACGGACGCTATACATTAAAAAAAGCACCAAGTCCGAAAGATCAGACGTATGCACTATATAATCTGACACAAGAACAGCTTTCACATACATTGATGCCTGTTGGTGCATACACAAAAGAAGAAATTCGAAAAATTGCCGAATCAATAAAGCTGCCCGTAGCCCATAAGCCCGACAGCCAGGATATCTGTTTTGTACCTGACGGTGATTATAAAATGTTTTTGGAATTATATACCAAAACGAAATTACCAAGCGGTAATTTCGTAGATATGCAAGGGAATATCATCGGAACCCATGCGGGAATTGCTAACTACACAGTAGGACAGCGCAAAGGCCTGAATATATCAATGGGACATCCGGTATATGTCGTGGCAATACGGCCGGAAACCAATGAGGTTGTGATTGGAACTAATGAAGATCTATGGAGTTATCAATTAATCGCCGAACATGTAAGCTTTATGTCGATAGCGGGATTAAATAATGAATTAAGGGTTGATGCAAAGGTAAGATATAATCATCAAGGCGCCCCCGGCACCATCCGGATGCTAGGAGAAGACAGGTTGGAGTGTGTATTTAAACAGCCGCAAAGAGCCATTACCCCGGGACAAGCTGTCGTATTTTACGATGGCGATTATGTCCTTGGGGGAGGGCTTATCCTATAATTATCTATTTTTTATTAGATATTTATCATAATAGGGGAATTATTTTTATAGATGGTATAATATTTATACCCCAATGTTGTTAAAAATTTATCTATCTTTTTAAAATGATATCCGATATATTCTGGTGTATGTGCATCAGAACCTATTGTTATAAGTTCGCCATGTAATTGACGATATCTTTTAATAATGTCAAAATGAGGATGAGGCTGCATTAATCCATACCTGAATCCCGAGGTGTTAATTTCCAGAGCCTTCCCATTTTCAATGAGGCTGGTTAAAATTTTATCCAGAATATCGGCAAATTTATGATAAGAATAATCAGTATTTCTATTAGGTCCGTAACGAACGATATAATCAATATGTCCATACGAGGAAAAAGATTTGAAGCTGTTTATATTTTCGACGATGGATTCAAAATAGTGATAATAGGCCTCATCTTCAGAAACATTCTGGAAAAATGCAGGCTGATAGGGGTCTGCGCCATCTACTAAATGAGAAGAACCAATAATGAAGTCAAAAGAAAATTCTTTAATGATTCTTTCATAGCGGGGCGCCAGATAAGGCATTAACCCCAATTCTATACCAAAAAGAATTTCGATTTTTCCTGAATATTTTTCTTTCATCATCATTAATTCTCTCTGATATTCGGGTATATTAACGCGGAAATTTAAGGCTTCATTTCCCTTATCAACGGGAAAATCTAAATCCAAATGTTCAGTAAAACAAATTGTTTTCAAACCCTTATGAATTGCGGCAAGAATCATGGATTCCATAGCTGTATCAGAATCACTGGAATGGTTAGTGTGTATATGGCAATCGCTTAAAATCATATTTTTCCTCCAACTTTTTAAAACTATAATATATAATAAACATTATATGGTAAAAAAATCAATAAAAAAATGAAAGAAATATACATGTTTATGTAGAATTGTTAAAAATTTAATTAATTACTTTTTTTTCCTTGAACTTTTTTTGAAATTTGGGTAAAATAAACAATAGAGAGAGATAAGAATTAAAAGATTTGTAAAAAAGTTGTCTTACAACTTTAAATATATAAAAAAATACGTATTAGGAGGAATTTAGACATGGCAGTAAAAGTAGCAATTAATGGGTTTGGACGTATTGGACGTTTGGCATTTAGACAAATGTTCGGGGCAGAAGGTTACGAAGTAGTGGCAATCAATGATTTGACTAATCCTAAAATGTTGGCTCACTTGTTAAAATATGACTCATCTCAGGGAAGGTATGCGTTGGGGGATACCGTTGAAGCAAAAGAATCTTCTATTGTAGTTGACGGAAAAGAAATCGAAATTTATGCCGAAGCTGATGCATCAAAGCTTCCTTGGGGAGAAATTGGTGTGGATGTAGTTCTTGAATGTACCGGTTTTTATACTTCAAAGGATAAGGCACAGGCTCATGTTAATGCCGGTGCTAAGAAAGTTGTTATATCAGCCCCGGCCGGAAACGATCTTCCAACGGTTGTATTCAGTGTTAATGAAAACACATTGACGAAAGAAGACACTATTATTTCAGCAGCTTCCTGTACAACAAACTGCCTGGCGCCGATGGCAAATACCTTGAATAATTTAGCAGAAATTGAAAAAGGCTTCATGACAACAATCCATGCATACACCGGAGATCAGATGGTACTTGACGGACCTCACAGAAAAGGCGATTTTAGACGTGCCCGTGCCGCCGCTGTAAACATTGTTCCTAATTCAACTGGTGCAGCAAAGGCAATTGGTCTTGTTATCCCTGCATTAGCCGGCAAATTAGACGGTGCGGCTCAACGTGTTCCCGTACCAACAGGTTCATTAACAGAATTGTGTGCGGTTGTAAAAGGGAATGTGACGGTCGATGATATTAATGCGGCAATGAAGACAGCAGCCTGTGCTTCTTTCGGTTATACTGAGGAAGAATTAGTTTCTTCAGATATTATCGGCAGCACTTATGGATCTGTGTTTGATGCAACACAAACTAGAGTATCTTCTTTAGAAGACGGAAAAACATTAGTTAAGGTTGTTTCATGGTATGATAATGAAAACTCATACACAAGCCAGATGGTAAGAACCATTAAATATTTTGCCGAATTGGCATAATAAACATAATATTTGATCCGATATGGGTCCGGTCTTGTAGGTTAGACTATAGGACCGGACTTACTTTTTGATACGAGATATGAGAGTTGTCATTTGATAATTAATGGAGGAATTAAATATGCTTAACAAGAAATCTATAGATGATATCAATGTAAAAGGATTGAGAGTACTTGTAAGGTGTGACTTCAATGTACCCCTACAAGATGGTAAAATCACTGATGAGAATCGTTTGATTGCCGCCCTGCCTACGATTAAGAAATTAATCAATGATGGCGGAAAGCTTATTCTTTGTTCACATTTAGGTAAACCCAAAGGAGAGCCAAAACCAGAATTATCTTTAGCTCCGGTGGCAAAGCGGCTAAGCGAATTATTAGATCAAGAAGTGAAGTTTGCAGCAGATGATGAGGTGGTAGGCCCTAATGCCAAAGCTGCTGTTGCTGCCATGAAAGATGGCGATGTTATCTTACTTCAAAACACGCGCTATAGAATTGAAGAGACTAAAAACGGTGATGCATTCAGCAAAGATTTAGCAAGCTTATGTGATGTATTTGTCGATGATGCCTTTGGAACAGCGCATAGAGCACATTGTTCTAATGTTGGTGTGACCAAATACGTTGACACGGCAGTTGTTGGCTACTTAATGCAAAAGGAAATTGATTTCCTTGGCAATGCAGTAGAGAATCCTAAAAGACCATTTGTAGCCATTCTCGGTGGTTCAAAAGTTTCTTCAAAGATTTCCGTAATCAATAATCTATTGGATAAAGTAGATGCATTAATTATAGGCGGCGGTATGAGCTTTACTTTTGCAAAGGCTCAGCAAGAGCAAATAGGGAAATCTTTAGTTGAGGAAGATTATTTAGATTATGCCAATGAAATGATTGAAAAAGCAAAAGCTAAAGATGTCAAATTATTACTTCCGGTGGATACTGTTGCAGCAAAAGAATTTTCTAATGATGGCGAATATAGAGTTGTCGAAGGTGATTTGGCACCGGACGAAATGGGACTTGATATAGGACCCAAAACGCAGAAACTATATGTTGATGCACTTAAGGATGCAAAAACGGTTGTTTGGAACGGACCGATGGGTGTATTTGAAATGTCCAATTTTGCAGGCGGAACCATTGCTGTAGCTAAAGCATTGGCCGAGATAGATGCTGTGACAATTATAGGCGGCGGCGATTCGGCGGCAGCTGTTAATATTCTGGGCTTTGGTGATAAAATGACTCATATCTCAACAGGCGGCGGTGCTTCATTGGAATTCTTAGAAGGAAAAGAACTACCCGGTGTTGCGGCAGCTAACGATAAATAATAAAAATGATAGGAGATAATAAAATGCGTAGAAAAATTATTGCCGGCAATTGGAAGATGAATAAAACACCAAGTGAAGCCGTTGCTTTAGTAAACGAATTGAAACCATTAGTCGCTAATGAAGAAGTCGATGTAGTATTCTGTGTCCCGGCCATTGACATTATTCCCTGTATAGAGGCCGCAAAAGGCTCGAATATTGAGATTGGTGCGGAAAATATGTATTATGAAGAAGCTGGTGCGTATACCGGAGAAATAGCGCCTAATATGCTCACTGATGTTGGCGTGAAATATGTCATTATCGGTCATTCAGAAAGAAGAGAGTATTTTGCGGAAAGTGATGAAACGGTTAATAAAAAAGTACTCAAAGCATTTGAACATGGGATCACACCGATTATTTGCTGCGGTGAATCCTTAACCCAAAGAGAGCAGGGAATAACGATAGATTGGATTTGTCAGCAGATTAAGATTGCTTTTTTGAATGTAACGGTCGATCAGGCGAAAACAGCCGTTATCGCCTATGAACCCATCTGGGCTATCGGAACCGGAAAAGTTGCAACTTCCGAGCAGGCACAGGAAGTCTGCGCAGCAATTCGTGAGTGTATTAAAGGGATATATGATGAGGCGACAGCATCTGCCATAAGAATTCAGTATGGCGGAAGCGTTTCCGGGAACAGTGCGTCGGAATTATTTGCCCAGTCTGATATAGATGGTGGTTTAGTAGGTGGTGCCTCTTTAAAACCTGATTTTGGTAAAATCGTCAATTACAATAGACAATAGGAGATATAAAATGTGTAAAAGACCCACAGTATTAATGATTCTTGATGGTTATGGACTTAATGAAAAAAAGCAAGCGAATGCTATAGCCGAAGCGAAAACGCCTGTCATGGACCGCCTGATGAAAGAATATCCTTTTGTTAAAGGAAATGCCAGCGGCATGGCCGTTGGGCTGCCTGAAGGTCAGATGGGTAATTCAGAGGTAGGTCACTTAAATATCGGTGCGGGGCGTATTGTTTATCAAGAGCTCACCCGAATCACTAAAGAGATACAAGATGGAGATTTTTTTAAAAACGAAGCTTTATTAAAGGCTGTTCATGATGCAAAAAACAATCATTCGGCATTGCATTTAATGGGGCTGCTTTCCGACGGAGGAGTTCATAGCCACAATACTCATTTATATGGTTTGCTTGAATTGGCAAAAAGAGAAGGTGTAAAAAAGGTTTATGTGCATTGTCTGTTAGATGGAAGAGATACGCCACCCAAATCAGGAATAGATTTTATGAGAGAACTCTACCATAAAATGGATGAAATTGGTGTTGGTGATGTTGCAACGGTTATGGGCCGTTATTATGCAATGGATCGTGATAATCGTTGGGAACGTGTAAAAAAGGCATATAATGCCATGGTTCTGGGAAAAGGAATCGAAGCCGATAATGGTATAGATGGTATTACTGCTTCGTATAATAATGGTAAAAATGATGAATTTGTTTTACCTGTAGTCATTATGAAGGATCATAAACCTGTTGCGACAATTAAAGATAAGGATTCGGTTATTTTCTTTAACTTCAGGCCGGACAGAGCCCGAGAAATCACCCGAGCATTTTGTATGGATGATTTTAATGGATTTAGCCGTGGTAAGCGTCTGGATTTAACTTATCTTTGTTTTACTGAATATGATGTAACAATTCCGCATAAGGAGGTGGCTTTTCATAAGGTCTCTATTACCAATACGTTTGGCGAATTTTTAGCCGATCATGGAAAAACACAGGCAAGAATTGCTGAAACCGAAAAGTATGCGCATGTTACATTCTTCTTTAACGGAGGCATCGAAAAACCTAATCCTTTAGAAGAACGCATTCTGGTTAATTCACCTAAAGTTGCCACCTATGATTTGCAGCCGGAAATGAGCGCTTACCTCGTGGCAGACAAACTGATAGAAGCCATTAAATCGGATAAATATGATGTCATTATTGCCAACTTTGCAAATCCGGATATGGTAGGGCATACGGGAATCGAACCTGCTGCCGTTAAGGCGATAGAAGTCGTCGACGATTGCGTAGGTAAAGTTGTTGATACTCTCGTTAAAGCCGGTGGACAGATGATTATATGTGCGGACCATGGAAATGCAGAACAGCTTGTAGACTATTCGACCGGGGAACCCTTCACGGCACATACAACGAATCCGGTTCCTTTCATATTAGTTAATTATAATCCGGCGTACACACTTGCCGAAGGCGGTTGTCTGGCAGATTTAGTACCGACGTTGATTGAGATGATGGATATGGAAAAACCGCCTGAAATGACCGGAAAATCACTGCTCACTAAAAAACCTTGATTATTATAACATTATATGGTAGAATTAGCTGAATGATTTTAGGAGGTGTATATTCGTGGCAACACTAAGGACTATTGTGACAGTTGTTTATGTGCTTATTTGTATAGCATTGACCATATTAGTACTTATGCAGGAAGGTAAGTCTGCAGGTTTGACCGGAACCATCAGCGGAATAGCAGATACTTATTGGGGTAAGAATAAGGGGCGTTCCGCAGAAGGTAAGTTGGTTAAAGCAACAAAGATTTTAGCCGCACTCTTTATGCTTGGTGCTATTGTTTTATGCATGAGTTGGGGTTATTAATAAGCGATTAAGATAACACTCTTGAATTCAAGAGTGTTATTTTTCTATTGTGCCCAGTATGGGCGCAATAGAAAACGAGTATACTAATCTATGAAAGCAGATTGGAAAGTGGTGATCATATGGATGAAATACTATATCAGGTCAGGAAAGAAAGAATTATAAAATTATTTGAAGACAAAGCATATAAACCTGCAAAATTTAAAGAGTTATGTGCTATATTTAGTGTTCCAAGGGGTGATAAATCTGAGTTTAAAGAAATGCTTGATACGCTTATGGCCGAAGGTATATTGACGATTTCACCGGAAGGCAGATATAAAAAGATGGAAAGTGATGTTATACAAGGAACTTATATAGGCACAGCCAAGGGTTTTGGATTTGTAAACGTCCCCGGAAGAGAAGATGATATCTTTATTAGTGAAGATGATGCATCTGGAGCGCTTCACGGTGATACTGTAGTCGTAAGACTCTTAGAAGCATCACAAGGGAACAAAAAGGCTGAAGGTCAGATTGTTCAAGTATTGATAAGGGCAAATGCAGAGGTTATAGGTACATTTCAGAAAAATAAAAATTTTGGCTTTGTAATTCCCGACAATCCTAAGTTATCCAAAGATATTTTTATCCAAACAGGTAAATCAAAAGGGGCTGTCACAGGACATAAAGTAGTCATTAAAATAATTGATTATGGCAATAAAAATAAAAATCCTGAAGGGAAAGTTGTAGAGATTATTGGTCACATAGATGATCCGGGAACGGATGTCAATGCGATTATTAAAGGTTTTAATCTGCCGGTTGATTTTCCTGAAGAAATCATGCGGCAGTTGGATACAATCCCTGATGAGGTTTTGGAGAAAGACCGGGCAGGAAGGTTGGACATCAGAGATTGGCAGACAGTTACGATTGATGGAGAAGATGCAAAAGACTTAGATGATGCAATCACTATTACTAAAAAAGATGACAGATATATATTAGGAGTCCATATAGCTGATGTTACCCATTATGTGACCGAAGGTTCTCCTCTGGACAAAGAAGCATTAAAAAGAGGGACAAGCGTATATTTGGTGGACAGAGTGATACCTATGCTTCCTCATCAGCTATCCAATGGGATATGTTCATTAAATGCCGGTGTTGACCGTTTGGCGTTAAGCTGTATCATAGACATAGATTTAAAAGGTAAAGTAATAGGTCATGAAATCGTAAAAACGGTTATAAACGTTAATCAGAGAATGACCTATAGCGCGGTCAACGAAATTGTCGAACACAAAAATGCGGAAGTAATGGAAACCTACAAGTCCTTCGCGGCGATGTTCGACCTGATGAAAGAACTGGCTGACATTCTTAGAGAAAAAAGACGCCTAAGAGGCGGTATTGACTTTGACTTTCCAGAATCCAAAATCATAATGGATCAAGAGGGACGGCCGTTAGATATATTTCCCTATGAAAGAAATGCAGCGACTAAAATCATAGAAGATTTTATGCTAATAGCAAATGAAACCATCGCAGAAAACTTTTTCTGGCAGGAGCTTCCCTTTTTATATCGTACCCATGAAACGCCGGATATAGAGCGTATTCAAAAGCTTATGATGATTATTAAAAATTTTGGTTATTATTTAAAAGTCAGTAACGAAGATATTCATCCTAAAGAGTTTCAAAAATTATTAGGTAAAATTGAAGGAACACCTGAGGAGGCCATGATTAGCAGGTTGACATTACGCTCTATGAAGCAAGCCAGGTATACAACAGAAAATTCGGGGCATTTTGGCTTGGCCGTCCAATACTATACCCATTTTACATCGCCCATACGCCGTTATCCTGACTTACAGATTCACCGCATTATTAAAGAAAATATCGAAGGAAAACTGAGTGAGCAGAGAATTGAGCATTACCATAGAATATTGGCCGGGATAGCTGCCGGGACAAGTATGACGGAGCGCCGTGCCGATGAGGCCGAGAGAGAAGTAGAGAAGCTTAAAAAAGTGGAGTATATGTCTGAACATATTGGTGAAATCTATGAAGGTGTCATATCCGGATTAACAAATTGGGGTATGTATGTGGAACTGCCCAATACATGCGAAGGCATGATACGCCTTGCGGACCTTGATGATGATTATTATTACTATGATGAAAGCAAATTTACTCTTGTTGGTGAAAACACTGGAAAAACCTATAATCTAGGAGAAAAAATAAAAATATACGTGGCCGGTACAGACAAAATAATGCGCACAGTTGATTTTAAATTAGCCGATGATTGCGATTTATTAGAAGATAGTGTAATATAGATTTGTAAGTTAGTCCATCTGGGGGAGGAGGATTTAAATGTCTAAAACCATAAAATATATAGCTAATAACAAGAAGGCCTATTTTGATTATTTCATTGAAGACACTTATGAGGCAGGTATTGTACTCCATGGTACGGAAGTGAAGTCGCTGAGAATGGGAAAATGCAGTGTTAAAGAGGCATTCATCAGACCTCAGGGTGAAGAACTATTCATTTACCATATGCATATCAGTCCCTATGAGAAGGGAAATATTTTCAATAAAGATCCCCTGCGTACGAGAAAGCTTCTGCTTCATAAAAGCGAAATACGAAAGATTTTAGGTCAGCAGGCCAGAGAGGGGTATACGATTGTTCCTTTAAAGGTATATTTTTCCGGAAGCCTGGTAAAAATGGAAATTGGATTAGCAAAAGGAAAGAAACTGTACGATAAACGTCACGACATTGCGAAAAAAGACCAACGAAGAGAAGCGGAAAAAGATTTCAAAGTTAGAAATTTGTACTAATTTTTTATTGCCGTATTTTCTTGACATTCAATATGGAGTGATTTATAATAATCACACTGCAACTTTTGTTGTACTGCAACATAAGTTGCAGTACCGTCTGTAACAGTCAACATTTAAGGGGTTGTACTGGTTTCGACGGGGGTGTGGAAGTTTAGGAAGCCATCCGTAGACTCCGGGACTACGTTAAAAACCGGAACTTAAATATAAAAGCAGACGATAATTTAGCTTTAGCGGCAGCGTAAGCTGTGGCTTGTCAGCCGGGGACCTCTCACTATCCCTGAATCTGGCATCGACTTTGTGAGGCCCTTTATAATCAAAGCTTTGAGATTATAAAAGATGAATGAAGCTACTGAGGTTTCTAGCCTGTCATTAGGCGATTAACTAAGGGAATGTGAGTATAATGACTGTGATGGGAGATGCTTAAATGGATATGCCTTCGGACAGGGGTTCGATTCCCCTCAGCTCCACTAGCTTTAAAGTGAGTAGCGAACGCAGCTAAAAAGTGCTGAAGCCTTGATTTTATGAAAGCTCCGGCACTCTTTTTGTTTAACTTAATGAAAGGCTTTGAGGGAATGAAAACAATCATTACGAAGATATATAAAATAGTATTTAAAATTATTAGCCTCCATTTCCTATCAGCCGCTACACTGGATAGATGGATAGAGCATAAAGTGATAACTTACAATTCTGCTAAAATAAAAGAACCTCTAGAGGGATATACCATAGCATTTCTCACGGATATTCATGAATATCCATATATGCGTTTAAAACATTTAGTGAGTGAAATAAATCAACGAAAAGTGAATCTTGTGATATTGGGTGGTGACTATTCAGAAGAGCATGATTTGAAAATTTATATGAATATCCTATCAAAATTAAAAACTACAGATGGAATATATGGGGTTGAAGGAAATCATGATAACTATGAAGAATTAAAATCTGCGATGCAAACTTTTGGAATGGGATTTCTTGACAATGAAGGTCTGCATATTCGCGATAATTTATACATTGCCGGGATAAGAGACTTAAGAAAACATAGACCTAATATTAAGATGGCCATAAAAGGCTCTAAACCAGGAGATTTCGTTTTATTAACTGCTCACAATCCGGACATCTCAATGAAAAAAGATTTATCCGGAGTAGATTTAATGCTGAGCGGACATACCCATGGCGGAGAGATTACATTTCTGGGTTTATGGGCACCGGCTCTGTACTTTGTTAGTGATTATGGACAAAGATTCAGAGAAGGCTTTAGTAAATCAAAACAGGAAACCGATGTTTTTGTCAGCCATGGCATTGGAAAGTCAAGTTCAGGACTTTTTCGAATGTTTTCACGTCCTCAGGTTATTTATCTAAAGCTTTCAAATACAAAATAAAAAAAGTACTTGATTTTATGAGGCCGATGGTATAAAATGATAAAAGTCAGTTAAATATGGTCCGTTAGTCAAGCGGTCAAGACGCCGCCCTCTCACGGCGGAAGCAGGGGTTCGATTCCCCTACGGACTGTTAAAGCTTTTAGAACATACATTGTTTTAAAGGCTTTTTATAATGGGGAAATAAAATCATGGTGATAGACAGTTAAACCGTTGATAACCTTAACATTGCTCCCCTAAGAGCCTGTTCAAAGTCTTTTCCTTGTGGTAAAATAAGTGAAAAAGCAAGGGAGAGAAGATAGATGCGACAGACTTATGACAGTGATATAACCAGAGAGCAATTTGCACATATATCAGAAGATTTGAGAAGTGCAAAGAAGCGTACTTCCCCACACCTACCATGCTGATTGTTGATTCTAAAACTATACAAAATGCGGATACAGCAGAAGAAAAAGGCTATGATGGGGGTTAAAAAATCGGGTGTGAAGATAGGTATAGCTGTAGATGTTCTGGGTGTGTAAATAAACCTGTGTCCCGGGTAATAAATAGTTCTTTTCTGGCAAGAATTCAGATATGGAATTCTTAATCAGAAAGGAACTATTTTTATGTCGATTGCTAAGGACCAATTACAAC
>Ga0153994_1000101_pt1 | contig 36689 bp, 34 predicted proteins | sample TSNC078MetaG_FD_104735 | JGI IMG/M metagenome (GOLD analysis project Ga0153994, IMG submission 104735) | Attine ant fungus gardens microbial communities from North Carolina, USA - TSNC078 MetaG | ecosystem: Host-associated > Fungi > Mycelium > Unclassified | place: USA: North Carolina, Lumber...
GCTGCTGCACTGCGGGCTGCTGCACTGCGGGCTGCTGCACTGCGGGCTGCTGCACTGCGGGCTGCTGCACTGCGGGCTGCTGCTCTGCGGGCTGCTGCTCTGCGGGCCGCGGCTCGGCCGACTCCGGCCGAGGCTCCCAGACCGGAGCGGCCTCCGGTACGACCGGCAGCGCGACCGTGGGCGTGGCGGCTTCCGTGGCGTCCTGGTGCGGCGCGGCACCGGCAGCCGGAGCACCCGCATCCGGAGCACCCGCATCCGTGGTCTCCTGCTGTTTCGCGGCGTCCTGCCGCTCCGCTGCCTCCTGCTCCGACGACGACGCGACGCGCCTGCCCCCGGTGAGCTGCTGCAGCAGCCATTCCGAACTGCCGAACTCGGGCTCAGGCGCGTCGGGGCGCTCGTCGCCCTCGGCGTCGTCGCCTGTGCCAGGGTGGCGTTCGTCGGTCACTAGTCGAGCCCCAGGTCCTTCAGGCCGATCGCGGCGAAGTAGGGGTATCCGGCTTCTTCGATGACCTCGCGCGCTCCGGTGTTGCGGTCGACGACGACCGCAACGCCGGCGATCTCCGCGCCGACCTTCTTGAGCGCCTCGATGGCCTTGAGCGGCGATCCGCCCGTCGTTGAGGTGTCCTCGAGCACGATGACGCGCTTGCCTTCGAGGTCGGGGCCCTCGACCTGCTTGCCCCTGCCGTGGTCCTTCGGCTCCTTGCGCACGACGAACGCGTCGTAGGAGAGGCCGCGGGCGGCGCCCTGGTGCAGGATCGCTGCGGCGACAGGGTCGGCGCCCATCGTCATTCCTCCGACCGCGACGACATCGGGGACCTCCGCGATCAGGTCGATCATCACCTGGCCGATGAGGGGCGCGACCCGGTGGTCGAGGCTGACTTTGCGCAGGTCGACGTAGTAAGTCGCCTTCTTGCCGCTCGTGAGGGTGAAGTCCCCGTGGAACACGGCGTCGGCCGAAATAAAGTCGATGAGCTGCTGTCTGACGTCGGTCACGTCCCCGATTCTAGAGGGGAACCCCGCGAAATCGCCTCTTCCACGGCCCGGCCGCCGAGCGCACTGTCCACAGGTTCCGCCTGCGAACGACCGCTGTCGGCACCGGCCGATACGATCGACGCATGCGTGTTGCGACCTGGAATGTGAACTCGATCCGCACCCGAGTGGGCCGTACCGTCGACTGGATGGTCCGCGAAGACGTGGATGTGCTGGCCATGCAAGAGATCAAGTGCAAGCCGGAGCAGTTCCCCCTGCAGCAGTTCGAAGACGCAGGATACGAGGTCGTGCTGCACGGTCTCAACCAGTGGAACGGCGTCGCCATCGCGAGTCGCCTGCCGATCGAGGACGTCGAGATCGGCTTCCCGGACATGCCGGGCTTCCTCAAGGGACACGACGGTCCAGACCTCCCCAAAGAGGCACGCGCGATCGGCGCGACCATCGGCGGCATCCGCGTGTGGAGCCTGTACGTCCCGAACGGCCGCGCGCTCGACGACCCGCACTTCCACTACAAGCTCGACTGGCTGGCCACCCTCGCCGCCGACACGCAGCGCTGGCTCGCCGAACAGCCCGACCTCCCGCTCGCGCTGATGGGCGACTGGAACGTCGCACCGCTCGACTCGGACGTCGGAGACCCGAGCCTCATCCCTGGGGTCTCCACCCACATCTCGCCGCCGGAGCGCAGCGCCTTCAGCGCGTTCGAGGCGATCGGTCTCACGGACGTGGTCCGCCCACTGGTGCCGGAGGGCTACACGTACTGGGACTACAAGCAACTCCGCTTCCCACGCAACGAGGGGATGCGCATCGACTTCATCCTCGGCTCCAAGCCGTTCGCCGACCTGGTGACCTCCGCCAGCATCCACCGCAACGAGCGCAAGGGCGAAGCTCCGAGCGACCACGTGCCCGTGCTGGTCGAGCTCGACCTCGGAGTGGACGAGGACGACGACGACCGGCCGATGATCTTCGGCTAGCGTGCCGCGGAACCGTCAGCGCTGAGGAAGCAGGGCGCGCAGGTAGCGCCGCCTGGCGACGCGCTGCGCCACCAGCAGCAGCGGATACATCGCCCGCCACGGTTGCTGCGGGGCTGCGCGCGTCAACGACCGCACGACGATGCGCACCTCGTCGCCGTCGCGCTCGACGATGAACGCCTCCTCACCGGCCACCGGATGTCCGGGGAGCGTGCGGTACGCGAACCCGACACGGTCAGCGTCCTCGACGACGTTCACCACCTCCACCGGCTCTCTCACCGTGACCCCGAGCACGCGGGCCGTGACGATCAGCCTCTCCCCCGGCGAGACCGGCCCAGGATCGACGCGCCCTGACACGAGGAACCCACTGGCCGTCTTCACCCGCCAGCGCATCACGTCCGCGCGCACGCGCATCCACACGTCGTCGCCGGAGCCGAGCACTGCTGTCGACTCCGAGCGGCGGTAGCCCGGCTCGCTGGGCGGCCAGGCGGGGAGCTCGGGCGCCGTCATGCGCATCCGCTCGCCCTCATCCGCACGCCCCGCACTCGCACGTCCGCATCAAGGCACCGTCCCTCCGGGGCGAGCGTAGCAATCGTCCGCCACGCTCGCCGGCCAGGACGGCCTCGCCGATCGCTACCCGCGGCGGCGGGCCGCCTTCAGCGTCAGGACGACCACGTCGTTGCCGAACGCGCGTCGGAGCTTCGCGGTGGCGGCCACCGGGTCGTGTCCCTCGACCTCGACCACGAACCGGCGCTGCTGTGCGGTCTCCACGACCGCTTCGAAGCGCTGCATCACAGACCCGCCCTGGTGAAGCGCGCGACCCAGTCAGCGTAGGTATGGTCCTCGCCGATCGGGCATTCGCATTCGATGAGGATCAGTTCGCCGGTCACGAGGCTGGTGAATCTCTCGAAGTGCGAGGCGATCGGCCCGAGTCGCGGCTGGCTGTCGGAGGGTTTCTCGGTCATCATCTTCCTTCGTCTCCGGCGGAGGTGCGGTGGCCGTCCGTCACGGGGCGGAGGACGGGGCGAGCACGGGGACCTCAGCCGGTTCCGCTGCCGGTTCCTCGGCCGGTTTTGCGGCCTGCTTGGCGTGCTTGGCGGCCGGCTTGGCGGCCGGTTTCGCGGCGGGCCCGACGACCGGCGTTGCGCGCGACCGTTTCCACGCTTTCGCGAGTCCGCCGCTCAACTCCCGGTACGTCAGGTCGCGGATGAAGATCGCGTCGATAGCGATCATCGCGAGCGAGAACCACGGCAGCCCCATCAGCACGGCGATGCCGATGTGGAAGCTGAGCATCACGATCAACGCGAAGATGCGCGTTCCCCTGCGCATGAGAAGGAGCGGGAAGCTCACCTGCACCATCAGCGTGAGCAGGGTCGCGAACGCGACGCCGGGACCCCAGGTGGTGACGAAATCGCTCAGCTCCGGCCACGGCCCGAACTGCGTGACGTGGATCGGGTCGTAGATGGCTGTGCCGCCGGACCAGGGCGCCCCGCCCGCCTTGTACAGGCCACCGGAGACGTAGATGAACGAGACCTGGCAGGCGAGGGCGATGATCGCGAAGTTGTGCAGGACGTTGGTGTACTGCTCAGGGATCACCCGCTGAAAACGCCACCAGCTCACGAGGAACCCGGCGCGTGTGCCGTCCCTCTCCGCCTTCTCGTCCGCGCGTCTGCGACGACGGGCGTCGAGCGACCAGCGGTCGCCCGGTGCGGTGAAGAACATCACCATCAGGGCGATGCGGGTGAGGTTGTCGCTCTGATCGTTCACGTTCGAGTTGGACTCGACCAAGGCGACCCAGAAGAAGAAGAGGACGAACTGCGACAGCCGCGTGCGGTAGCCGATCGCGAAGCTCACCGCCAGCGCGATGGCGATCAGGTACAGCACCGTGAACAGGAACGGGTTCTGAGCCTGGTCGTGGAACATCGTGAACGGCCACAGCTTCATGAAGTCGTTGGCGGGAAACGCGAACTGACCGCTCCAGGCCATCCCCGCGCCCCAGGTGTAGAAGCGCGTGGAGAAGTTCGTGAGCATGAGCCCGAGCATCATCGTGCCGAGCAGAATGCGGGTGACAGCGATTCCGTACGACGCGCGCTTGCCGTCGAGTATCCAGGTCTCGCCCTGCAGGTACAGGGACGTGAGGAGCGCGCAGGCCCCGCGCGCGCCACGGCGGACCAGGTCGGCGATGAGCCTGCCGACCCTGGCGAGGAGGTTGGGTGTCGTCACTTCTGGGTCACCTTCGCGTTGAGGGGTGCGAATATCTCAGCGAACTGCTGCTCGTTCTGCCCTGGCATGACGATGAGTCCACGCCAGCCGGTGTTCGCGTACTGCAGCGGCGGCAGCTTCGCGTCCGGGTTGTTGCGCTGCTCGAACGGGATGATGTTCTGGCGGCTGGTCTGGTACTGCACGCGCACGACACTCGTGCCCCAGACCGCACGCGCGACCTGCACGGCGTACGCGTCGGTGTAGCGCTCCTGCACGATGTAGGTGGCGACGGCCATCGTGTTCTTCTGCTTGTTCACCTCGTTCATCGCGACCTGCATCCGGCCGAGCCAACTGTCGCCCTTGAAGTAGTTGAGCGCGGCGATCTTCTGCTGTTCCGGGGTCAGGGCACCCCAAGCACCCTTGAGGGATGACGCCTGCTTGGTGGCGAGGTTGGAGGCGCGCGGTGGGAACAGATTGTGCACGAGCATCTTCTGTTCGGCATCCACCGCGGAGATCCACTTCGTGGCGGTCTCCGTGCCGTCATCGCCGGTGAGCACGGCGCGGATGCGAAGGTCGTAGTTGCCGTTGATGGGCTCAGGGGCGAAGACGCTCCAGCTCTGCCCGAGCCACGGGATCATGTACTGCGTGAGCAGGTTGCCGGGCACCACCTGACGCAGCGGCGTCACCGGACCGATCCAGAGGAAGCTGGCGAAGATGTGCCAGGCCGTGAAAAGACCGACGACGACCACGACGACACGCGCACCCCTGGTGCGCTTCGGCGGCGTGGACGCTGGACGGCTCCGAGCCGGCTTCCGGCCCTGCTTCTGGTCCGGATTCGGGTCCGGTGGAGCGGCGAGGGGCTCATCGACACGAGCATCCCCGCCTCGTTCAGGTGAAAGCACGCTCATGTCTTTGTCTTCTCCGGTCGATCTGCGAAACGTTCCATGCATTAAGAGCGCGCAGCAGGCCGCAGATAACGCCGCATGCGTTCTTTCGGCCGCGGACGGACGCGCATATCGCCGATTCGTGCCGAGCGCACGGTTTCGTTACGCCGCGTTTCACCTGTCACTGCGTGGATGCGGGTCGACCGCTAGCGTCGAAAGACCATGCCTCCCACTCCGTCCGCATACTCCGTCGAGTTCGTCGACGTGGGTCGCGCGTTCGTCGCGCCGCGGGTGAAGGGCGAGCGGGCCTCCCGCGGCACGCCGCGACCTGTGCTCCGCGACGTGTCGCTCACCGTCGAGGCCGGCGAGGTCGTCGCGATCCTCGGAGCGAGCGGATGCGGAAAGTCGACCCTGCTGCGCATCGCAGGAGGACTCGACAGCCCGAGCGCAGGGGCCGCACTCATCGACGGAACGGCCGTCGCCGGAATCGACGCGCGCTGCGCCGTCGGCTTCCAGGAGCCCCGCCTGCTCCCCTGGCGCTCGATTGCCGACAACGTCGCCCTCGGCCTCCCCCGCGGGCTCGACAGGGCAGCGGGGCGCGAGCGCGTCGCCCAGCTCCTCGACCTCGTCGGTCTCTCCGCTTCGGCCGGCCTGCGGCCGCGCGAGGTGTCCGGCGGCATGGCACAGCGCGCATCCCTGGCCAGGGCGCTCGCACGCAACCCGGGCGTGCTGCTCCTCGACGAGCCGTTCGGGGCACTCGATGCGCTCACCAGACTCAAGATGCAGGACCTGCTCCTCGACGTGCACGGAGCAGCGCCCACCACGATCCTCCTCGTCACGCACGACGTCGACGAGGCCCTCCAACTCGCCGACCGCATCATCCTGCTGGGCGCCGAGGAAGGACGGCAGGGCGCGACCATCCGTCGCGTCGTCACCGTGCCGGGCAGCCGGCCGCGCGACAGGGGCTCAGCCGAGCTCGCCGAACTCCGCGCGGAACTGCTCGACGGGCTCGGCATCGACCGCCACGGCCACGCCCGCGGCATCCCGTCGACGAACACGATCCCCGCGTTCCCGTACTGATCCACGGTCGCTCCGCCACCCCAGGGCACCAGCTCGGCACAGCAGCATCCACAGCACAACAGCACCTGCTCGATCCACAGCACAGCAGCACCCCGACTGACTACCTGAGAGGCACCATGCGCCGCACATCCACCATCGTCACCGCCGTCGCCGCGATCGCGGCCGCCGCCAGCCTGATGCTCACCGGCTGCGTCGCCGGCGAAGGCCAGGCCGCCGCCGACCCCCAGAGCTCCGCCGGGGTCACGAAGGGCGGGACGCTGAACATCGACTTCGCGACGTACAACCCGCTCAGCCTGGTCATCAAGAAGGAGGGCTGGCTCGAGAAGGCCCTGAAGAAGCAGGACATCACCGTCAACTGGGTGCAGTCCGCCGGCTCCAACAAGGCCAACGAGGCGCTCCGCTCCGGCGCGATCGACGTCGGATCGACCGCAGGCTCCGCCGCGCTGCTCGCGCGCTCGAACGGCTCGGCGATCAAGACCATCGACATCTTCTCCCAGCCGGAATGGTCGGCCATCGTGGTCGGCAAGGACTCGACCATCACCTCGGTCAAGGATCTCAAGGGCAAGCAGGTCGCCGCCACCAAGGGCACCGACCCGTACTTCTTCCTGCTCCAGGCGCTGGAAGCCAACGGGCTCTCCGCGAGCGACGTCACCATCCAGAACCTGCAGCACGCCGACGGCTGGTCGGCCCTGCAGAACGGCTCGGTCGACGCCTGGGCCGGGCTCGACCCGATCATGGCGAACGCCGAGAAGTCGGGCGCGAAGCTGATCTACCGCAACGTCGCGTTCAACACCTACGGCTTCCTCAACGCCACGGAGTCGTTCGTCAAGGACAAGCCGGATGTGGCTCAGACTGTCGTGAACACGTACGAGTACGCCCGCGCCTGGGCACTCAAGCACCCGGACGAGACGGCGAGCATCCTCTCCGAGGTCGCGTCGATCGACCCGTCCGTCGCCACCACCGTCATCACGGAGCGAACCAACCTCGACGTGTCGAACATCCCAGGCGACGCGCAGCTCAAGGTCCTGAAGAAGGTCGGGCCGATCTTCGTCTCGACCGGAGACGTGCGCAGCCAGTCCGACATCGACAAGGCTCTCGACACGCTGCTCGACCCGACCTTCGCCAAGAAGGCCGACCCGAGCGCCATCGGAGGCTAGTCTCCGCATGAGCTATCAGAACGCACCGGAGGGCGACGGCGCGATGGTCGCCGTGTCGATGTACGGCGCCGCTGTCGCACGCGACGGCGATCCGCGCGAAGAGGAGCCAGGCGACCGCCGACGCGGCAGCCAGGCGGATGCGCGCATCCCGTTCCTGTCGCGGCGCTCGACCAGGATCGTCGGCGGCTTCGTGCTCCCGCTGATCCTGCTCGCGGCGTGGCAAATCGCCTCGACCTCCGGTGCGTTCAACTCCTCCCAGCTCCCGTCGCCCGCGATGGTGTGGGAGGCGGCGGTCGACCTCGCCCAGCGGGGGATGCTCGGCCTCTACGTCGCCATCTCGACGCAGCGCGTGCTGATCGGTTTCGCCTGCGGAGCGCTCCTCGGGCTGGTGTTCGGCGCCCTCGTGGGGCTGTCGCGGCTCTGGGACATCTTCTTCAGCTCGACGCTCAGCGCCATCCGTGCCGTCCCGTCGCTTGCGTGGGTGCCACTGCTCATCCTGTGGTTCAAGATCGGCGAGGAGTCGAAGGTCATCCTGATCGCGATCGGCGCGTTCTTCCCCGTTTACACGACGGTCGCCGCCGCGCTGAAGCACGTCGACCGCCACCTCGTGGAGGCCGGACGCGCGTTCGGCCTGAGCGGGGTGCGGCTGTTCACCACGGTGCAGCTGCCGTTCGTGCTGCCGACGGTGATCTCCGGCCTGCGACTCGCGCTCGCCCAGTCGTGGCTCTTCCTCGTGGCCGCCGAGCTCATCGCATCCTCGATGGGCCTCGGCTTCCTGCTGAACGACTCCGCCAACAACGGACGCACCGACCGCCTGTTCCTGGCGATCATCCTGCTTGCCATCCTCGGCAAGCTCAGTGACTCCCTGATCGGCCTCCTCGAACGCTGGACCGCCCGCCGCTGGGGCTGACCTCGCAGCAGTCGTCGCTCAGCGGCGGGATGCGGCGTACGTGAAGGCGCGGGCGACGGCCCAGAGCACCACGCCGATTGCGAGGAGCGCGAGCGCGATGCCGTACTGACCGGCCGGGCGCCCGGAGGTCCACGGGAACACCAGGTAGAGACACGTGATCGCGCCGACGATCGGCAGCACCCGCGGCGTGCGGAAGTGCTTGTGGTCGACCGGCTGGCGGCGCAGCACGAGCACGGCGACGTTCACCACGGCGAACACCGCGAGGAGCAGCAGGGACGTCGTGCCTCCGAGGAGCGCGACGATCGAGCCCTTCGGGTCGAGCGAGACGTAGACGATCAGGCCGAGCGCCAGGGCGCTGGTGAAGAGGATCGCCGCCCACGGCGTGCGGCGCTTGGGCTGCACCTTGGACAGGAAGCCGGGGAGCACACCCTGCTTGCTCATGCCGTAGAGCAGACGGCTCGCCATCATCATGTTGATCAGCGCCGTGTTCGCCACCGCGAACATCGAGATGAACGGGAGCAGGTCGGCGATCGGGAAGTCCGGCGCCGCCGTCTGCACCGCGGTCACCAGCGGGGTCTCGCTGCCCGCCAGCTCGCCGATCGGGACGAGCGCCACCACCGTGATCGAGACCAGCACGTAGATCACGGCGGTGATGCCGAGGCCGGTCAGCATCATCTTCGGGAAGATCTTGCTCGGGTTCTTGGTCTCCTCCGCCATGTTGACCGAGTCCTCGAAACCCACCATCGCGAAGAACGCCAGCGACGTCGCCGTGCTCACCGCCAGCAGGATGCTCTTGTCCTCCGGCGTCTCGAACGCCACCACGCGCGAGAAGTCGGCGTTTCCTCCCCCGATCGCCCACAGGCCGATCATGATGACGAGCAGCAGGCCGGACAGCTCGACGATCGTCAGCACCACGTTCAGCCAGACGCTCTCCGTCACGCCGCGCAGGTTGACGAGCATGATCAGCACGATGAACGCGAGCGCCACCAGCATGGTCAACCCGTTGTCGTCCGGCAGGCCGAAGCCGACGGAGAGGTTGACCGCGAACGCCCGGGATGCGGTGGCCGCCGACGTGATGCCGGACGTCATCACGATGAAGCAGACGATGAAGGTGAAGAAGTGCACGCCGAACGCCTTGTGCGTGTACAGCGCAGCTCCGGCGGCCTGCGGGTACTTGGTCACGAGTTCGAGGTAGGAGAACGCGGTCACGGTCGCGACGGCGAACGCCAGCAGGAACGGCAGCCAGGCGGCGCCGCCCACCTCCGCCGCCACCTGACCGGTGAGCGCATAGACGCCGGTTCCGAGGATGTCTCCGACGATGAAGAGCAGCAGGAGACCGGGGCCGAGTGCCCGCTTCAGCTCCGGCTGCTCGCCGTCCGCGGTCTTGATGACCTGGGTCCAGGAAGGATTGCTCACGTTCGCTCCGTTGTCGATCGACGGTGGGAGCTACTTTATGTGAAAGTTCTCAGAATTGTCACCCGAACGGGGCGCGACATGCTGGTATACCCCGCAACGACGCCTCCGCGCGGCCGCCGAGACTGCCGCTCAGCGCTTGCGGCCGGTGAAGTGCTCCATCGAGGAGTAGACGCCGAACAGGTTGCCGGCCACCGCATCCCAGGCCCTCAGCGGCAGCAGCCCCCTGAGGGTGCGCGCGAGGCCGACCGACCAGGGGAGCAGCAGCATCGGCCGCCCCGCGAGCATCGCCTTCCAGACCCTGTCCACCACATACTCCGGGGTGAGGATCGGCGTGAGCAGCGGGCCGCGCGCTCCCTCGAACATCCCGGTCGAGATGTAGCTCGGGGCGACCGTCGTCACCTTGACGTGCCCGAAGCCCTGCTGCAGCAGTTCCAGCCGGAGGCTGTCGCTCCAGCCGATCACGGCCGATTTGGATGCGGCGTAGACGCTCATCCGCGGGTTCGACACCGTTCCCGCCGCCGACGCGATGTTGACGATGCGCGCCTCCCTGGAACTGGAGATCATCGCTGGGAGGAACTCGCGGGTGATGTACATCGGAGCGAGAGCGTTGACCTGCATGGTCTGGCGGGTGTCCTCGCCGTTGTCGTGCTCCCAGAAGTACTTGCCGCGCACGATCCCGGCGTTGTTGATGAGCACGTCGATGCCGTCCAGCTCCTTGCGGACGACCTGCGCGGTCTGCGCGATGGCGCCGAGCTCCCCGATGTCGAGCACGAACGGATGCACGGTGGTCGTCGGCCGGCCGGCCGACGAGCTCGGCGACCGTCCAGGCCCGCCCCACGGCGACGCGGAGCGCTGGTCCATCACCTTGGCGCGCAACTCGGCCGTCACCACGGCGAGCGCCGCCTCGTCGCGATCCCAGAGGACGACGGCGGAAGCCCCCTCGCGCACGGCGCGCTCGGCGTACAGCTTCCCCATCCCCGAAGCTGCCCCCGTGATCAGCACGCGGGCGCCCCGAACCGTTCTCGTCATAGGTCCATCATCCCAAGTCGCGGGCGTGCGCGTCAGCGCGAGAGGCGGAACGGGTCAGCGGCGCGCGCGATAGTCCGCCCGCTGCTCCGCGCCGAGGTGCTCGGTGGCGTAGCTCAGCATGGTGCGCGGCATCGCGGCCGCGTGCTCGTCCAGGAAGGCGAGCAGCGCATCCCTGTCGACGCGCTTGCCCACCTCGCGGAGCATCCAGCCGACGGCCTTGTGCATCAGGTCCTCCCTGTCGTCCAGGAGGAGGGCGGCGAGCTCGAGGGTGGTGGACGCGTCGCCGTGCTTGATGAACGCGAACGAGGACAGCACGGCGACACGACGCTCCCAGAGCACCTCGCTCGCCGCGAGCTCGAAGAGCAGGTCGCGCGGACGGTCGACGAGGTATTCGCCGAGGACGAACTCGGCGGACGCGTCCACCAGGTCCCAGTTGTTCACCCTGCCGCGGCGCACGGCATCCAGATAGAAGGAGGCGATCTCCTCCCTGCGCGCCTCGTCCAGAGCGCGCGGGCGACTGGCCACCTCGAAGTCCTTGTTCAGGATGATCAGAGCGGCCAGACGGTGCTCGTGCACCTCGCTGTCGAGCAGTTCGCGGAGCTGGTCGAGCGGCATTCCGCCGAATCGCTTGGCGACGGCGCGGGTCTGCGGAACGCGCACGCCGATGAACACGTCGCCCTCTCCGTACTGGCCGCGACCGGTCTTGAAGAAGCGCTGCAGGAACACCGCGTCCTCCGGATCGGCGACCTCCGCGAGCGCGTCCCGAACCTCTGCTGCCGTCACGAGCCGAGCATACCGGCGGAAAAGTGCGTGGCCGAGGCGTCGGGCGCAAGGGAAGACACCGGATGGGCAAGAAAACGTCGATAGCGAGTGGATAGGCTCGAATCCGGGTGCAATCTGGCGCCCGGACCAGTGCCGCAGCCGCGGACGACCAACGACGGGAGGTTCGTCATGTCACAATTCGTTTCCCAGTTCAGTGCAAACGCCATTGTCGGAGAGCCCGAGGTCGTCGAGGACGCCCGTTCCGTGCGGTCGCTGGCGACGCATCCCGCGTGGCTGGCCCTCAAAGAGGCAGCGGTCGCCCTGCAGCAGGTGCAGGTCAAGGACGGCTCCGTGCCGGAGGAGGCCGACAAGGCCGGTGCTGTGCAGCAGGTGGATGCGATCATCGCGTCGATCTCCGAGCTCGCGCCGCACTTCCCGCACGACGCAGCGTACCTGGATGCGCTCCGCGCCGACTTCCGCCGCTGGGCGGACGACGGGCTCGGCGTCCCCGACTTCCTGGACGCGCTCAACGCGTTCCAGCCGCAGCAGCACCGCGTCGACGGGCTCGGCCACCTGGTCGTCTTCCCGATGTACACGCAGAACGGCTCGACCAACCGTCTCGTGGAGGCCGTGCTGGTCGAGGTGATCTGGCCGGAGTTCATCGCGGAGCTGGAGGCGGGCGACTACGGCAACAAGCTGTTCGTCCCGCTGCGCTTCGTGGACTTCACGCCCGGTTACGACACCAATTCGGCCGTGCTGTTCCCCGAGACCGTCGCCATGCGGGAGATCCCCTCCTTCACCTGGGGAGCGATCTTCCAGGACCGCGAGGCCGCACGCTACCGGCGGGTGGTCAGGGCGGCATCGGAGATCACCAAGCTGGAGCTGCCGGACGATGCAGCCGCGATGCTGGACGACCAGAAGCTCGCGGAGGAGACCTTCGTGATGTGGGACCTCATCCACGATCGCAGCCACATGCGCGGCGACCTGCCGTTCGACCCGTTCATGATCAAGCAGCGGATGCCGTTCTTCCTCTACTCGCTCGAGGAACTGCGCTGCGATCTGACCGCGTTCCGCGAGTCGGTGCGTCAGGAGCGCGAGCTGAAGGCGCTGCCGGACGCCGAGCTGTCCGAGGCGCAGCGCCAGATCCGCGACCACGCGAAGCTGGTGCAGTACGCGGTGATCTTCGACAGGATCTTCCGGTTCGCGATCACCGGGTCGCGCGTCCGCAACTACGACGGGCTCGGCGGGCAGCTGCTGTTCGCGTGGATGCACCAGCACGACGTGCTGCACTGGACGGACACCCAGCTCACCATCGACTGGGAGGGCGTGCCGGAGGTCGTCGTGGCGCTGAGCGACAGGATCAACGACCTCTACTGGCGGTCCATCGACCGACCGAAGGTGGCGCACTGGCTGGCCGCGTACGAGATGCTCACGGAGACGCTCACGCCGAACCCGGCATCCCACTGGGCGCGCGGGCTTCCAGACGAGATCCTCGCCGGCGTCCCGAAGGGATACACCGACCAGGTGCTGGACGACGAGTTCCCGCTGTCCATGTTCTACGAGGCCCTGAACAAGAAGATGGCAGGCGTCATCGAGTCAACGGCCGGGATCACCGGCCACTCGGACGAGAAGTGACGGAAGGTCTGCCGCTCGACGGTCGGCTGGTGCTGGTCGCTGGTGCGACCAGCGCCAGCGGCGAGGCCGTTTCGCGTTCGCTGGTGACGGCGGGCGCGACGGTCCTCGCCGTCGGCACGCGGCCGGAGGCGCTCGACGCCCTTGCCGCTGCCGTGCCGGGCGTCGACACCAGGGTCTGCGACCTCTCCGACCGGGATGCGGTGGCCGAGCTGGCCATGCGCATCCACCTGAAGTTCGGAGCGATCGACGGGCTGATCCACCTGGTCGGCGGCTGGCGGGGCGGAGGGGGCATCGCCGGGCAGTCGGACGAGGACTGGGACTTCCTGGAGCGTGGGTTCCGCACGCTACGGAACACGACGCGGGTGTTCTACGACGACCTGGTCGCATCACCGGCGGGGCGGCTCGCGATCGTGTCGTCCACGGCAGTGGATGCGCCGTACGCTGGCGGGGCGAACTACGCGGCAGCGAAGGCCGCGGCGGACGCCTGGGCGCGCGCTGTCGCGCAGGGCTTCGCCAAGGCGGCCCCGAACGCCGCCGCCGTGGTCTTCGTCGTGAAGACCCTGGCCGGGCTGGAGGAGCGGCTCGGCGCCGCTGTCGTGCGGCTGTGGGAGTCCGATCCCTCCACAATCAATGGCACGCGGGAGTTGCTCACAACTTCCGCGGACGCCGCGAACTGACTCTCACACTCCTGCAAGGATGGATACGTGACGCTACAACTCCATGACCTCAACCTGCGCGGTTTCGCCTCAGACAACTACGCGGGAGTCCACCCCGAGATCCTCGACGCCATCGCCGCGGCCAACGAGGGCCACCAGATCGCCTACGGCGAAGACGTGTACACGGCACGACTGCACGACGTGTTCGCGGAGCACTTCGGCGACGGCGTGCAGGTGTTCCCCGTGTTCAACGGCACCGGCGCCAACGTGGTCGGGCTGCAGTCGATGATCCCGCGCTGGGGCGCTGTGGTGTGCGCGAAGACGGCGCACATCAACACGGACGAGGCGGGCGCGCCCGAGCGCGTCGCCGGGATCAAACTGCTCCAGGTCGAGACGCCGGACGGCAAGCTCACCCCGGAGCTCATCGACAAGGAGGCCTGGGGCTGGGGTGACGAGCACCGCGCTCAGCCGCTCGTCGTGTCGATCACGCAGACCACGGAGCTCGGCACGGCGTACAGCGTCGACGAGGTGAAGGCCATCGCAGACCACGTCCACTCGCTCGGCATGAAGCTGCACATGGACGGCGCGCGCATCGCGAACGCCGCCGCGTCGCTCGGGGTGCCGCTGCGCGCGTTCACCACCGACGCAGGAGTGGATGTGCTCAGCTTCGGTGGCACCAAGAACGGGATGCTCTACGGCGAGGCGATCGTCGTGCTCAACCCGGAGGCGTCCGACGGGCTGCTCTACCTGCGCAAGCTGAACATGCAGCTCGCGTCGAAGATGCGGTTCATCTCCGCCCAGCTCATCGCGCTGCTCACCGACGATCTCTACCTGCGGTCGGCGTCGCACGCGAACGCGATGGCGAAGCGGCTGCGCACGTCCCTCGAGGCCGGCATCGCGGACGGCAGCATCGTTGGTGTCGGATTCAGCCAGGCGACGCAGTCGAACGGCGTGTTCGCCACGCTGCCCGCCGGTGTCGCCGACAGGCTGCGCGAGCACTTCCGCTTCTACGACTGGGACGCCGCACGCCACGAGGTGCGCTGGATGTGCTCATTCGACACCACAGAGCACGACATCGACGCCTTCGTCGCAGCTCTCAAGCAGGAGCTTTCGGCGTAGACAGTTCGTTTCTTGCACTACAGCGTCGGCTTTTTGACGTCAAGAGCCAGGGACACCCCAAGCGAGGGCCAGAATGACACTCCTACTGGGGTACAAATCGTGTCCTCCATTTGACCCACATCGGCTCGATCTTCGCTAGTCTGGGATAGCCGGCGGAGGAACCCGAATATCCTCCGAAGGTAACCCCGAACGTATGCCGGGCTGCGTGGATTCCCTAGGTCCACGCACCCGGCATCGCGGCGTTAATGGGCGGATTCGGTCCAATAGCTGTAGCCCGACGCCTGGACGAAGCCGAGCCTCTCGTAGAGGGCGACGGCGGCGGTGTTGTCCGCCATGACCTGCAGCCAGAGGCGCTCGACACCGCGGACCGCTGCGGCGTCGGCGACCGCACGGATGAGGGTGGCGGCGTGGCCGCGGCGGCGCGCCTCCGGCCGCGTTGCCACGGCGAACAAGCCGCCCCAGCCGTCGACGACGGCGAGCCGGGCCACCGCATCCGGGCGTTCCACCGGGCCGGAGGCGGCGTAGAGCGCCTGGACGCCGGTGAGGATGCGCTCGGCGACGGCCTGGGCTGCCCGGTCGCCGCGGCCGTCGACCGACCACCAGAGCTCCATCCACGGCTCGGACGGGAGGGAGGCGATGGCGACGGCAGCGGAGGCCGCCGCGATCGTCGCCCGGTCGGCGACCAGGATGCGCGTGGCCGAGTGCTCACGATAGCCGCGGGCCGCGAGCTCGGCGGGGAGGGCAGCGTCGGTGGCCGGGCTGACCTGGAAGACGGTGGGCAGGCCGCGACGACGGTATGCCTGCTCGGCGGCGGCGACGAGGTCGGGCACGGCGACCGCATCCACCCGGCCGGAGGGGAGGACCGAGTTGGCGCGGTTGGTGACGCCGTCCGCGAAACGGAGCGTCCACGGGCCGAGCGCTTCGCGCTCCAACGCCGGCCAGCCGCGGTCGGCGAGGTCGTCCAGCTCGGCGGGAGACGGAAGAGGCAGCACGACGGCAACGCTACCTCCTCCCCCGCGCGCCTCCTGCGAACCTTGCACAGTGCGCCCACACCTGCACCCATGCCTCCGCGGTCAGGTCGCGCGGTAGTGCGGTCGGCGCCACCTCTGCCGCGGCCAGCGCCGACCTGCGCGCCGCAGTGGGGACGCCGACCGCGTTGGCGAGGATCGCATCCATGCCCCTGCCGTGGCCGGTGAAGACGGCTGCCACGAAGCGCTCGTATGCCCGGCGCTCGGTCGAGCGGAGCAGAGGGTCGCGTCGTCGCTCGACGGTGAGGAGGCCGCCGTCGACGGACGGCCGCGGACGGAAGCCGTCGGATGGCACGCGGGCGTGCAGCGCGAAGTCGAACCAGGGGGCGGCCTGTGCCGTCATCATGGTGCGTCCGCCGACGCCCGCGCGCTTGCGGGCCACCTCCCACTGGGTGATCACGATGGCGCTGCGCCACCGGCCGGAACCGAGCAGGCGGCGCAGGATCGGGGTGGTCAAGTGGAACGGGAGATTGCCGACGACGACCGGCCTGTCCAGCGGGAAGCGCAGCGCGTCCGCCTGGCGGATGTCGGCGGACGGCAGCCGCTCGGTCAGACGGCGCACGCTGGCACCGTCGAGGTCGATCGCCAGCAGGTCGCGGCCGAGCCTGGCCAGGTGCCTGGTGATGGCGCCGTCGCCCGCGCCGATCTCGAGGATTGGCCCGCGCGTCGCACGGGTGAGGGCGACGACCCTGTCGATGGTGGCCTGGTGGACGAGGAAATTCTGGCCGAGCTCATGCCTGCCGCCGACAGGGGCGACCGGTCGGGATGCACGGGATGGGCGGGATGGATGGGATGGACGAGAGGAATGGGTACGCACGTGGGACTCCTGCAACGAAGGATGGAGCGCCCGCGGAACAGGTCGGAGGCAGCACGAACGGCTTCCGCATCCGGGGCGCGAAGGTCTCCGGAGGTACGGCGCGATCAGTGAATCGGTGGAAGCGCGCCGTCAGGCGCGACGCTCCCGCGCGATCACGCGTCGCCCGCAGGCGACGCTGTTCAGTGTTCCCATACACAGCACGGTAGGCCATCTTCCACCCGCGCGTCCAGGGCGGCGGGCTCTGGATGCGCGACACCGGCCGGCTCTGCACGTTCAGCTCGGTTGACTCGGCCGGGGACGCGAGTACCGTCAATGAACGCCCGAGAGCACGACCCGAAAGGACCGCAGATGACCGAGGCACTGACCGACGCCCAGGTGGAAGGACTCGGCGCGAAGACCGTCGCGCACGTCGTCCACTATCGGCGCAAGACGTACGTGACACGGCCGTCGGAAGGGTACGCACTGCTGAAACGCGTGCGCACCCTCCTCAAGGACGGCACCACCGACCTGGTTCCCCTCGTCCACAGGGACGGTTTCGTGTGGCTCGCCATCGGTCCAGGCATCCCGATCGCGGTGGACGAGATCGAGACGGACGCCGGGCACAGCGAGCACCACACGCTCAAGCGCCTCGGGCTCGACTGACCGGGGTCAGCGCGTCGCGTGCCTGCGGCGGTAGGTCCTGGCGATCGCGATTCCGACGCCTGCGGCGGTGAGGGCGAGCGCGGCGGAGAGCGGCGCGGTGAGGTCGGAGCCGGTCTCGGCGAGATGTTCGCTCGCTGACGGCGTCGCCGGGCTGGTAGCCGACGGCGCGGGGGTTGACGTGGCTCCAGCGGGCGCGGGTGTCAGCGTGGAGGTCGGAGTTGCGGTCGGCGTCGGCGTCAGCGTGGGCGTCGGCGTCGCCGTAGGCGTCGGCGTCGCCGTAGGCGTCGGAGTCGCCGTAGGCGTCGGCGTCGGAGTGGACGCGGGTGCCTGCCCGGTTCCCGTCCCAGCGGCCGCCGTCGTCTCGACCGTCGACTCCACGGGCGTCGATTCACCGTTCATCACCACGGTTCCCGTGTTCTTGTATGCGCCGAGCGCCGCATCCGTCACCACGGTGTCGAGGTCGAGCCTGGTGTATAGGCCCGCTGGCACATCCGCCCAGGTGACCGCCACGCCGGCCGGCGTGCAGTCGACGGCCGCGGGATAGTCGGCGCTCTGGTCCGGCTGCGCAATGGCTCCCGTCGCCGGGTCCCACAGGCCGATCGTCGGGGTGACGCCGGTGCAGTCGATCGACGTTCCGCCCGCCGGGGTGTCCGTGATCGTGACCGTGTTCACGGTGTCGGTGGTCGCCGGATCCTCGATGAACGAGTGGATTCGGGTCTGCGCGGTGTCCGCCCAGTATCCGTTCTTCGACGCCGTCGTCGGAGCGGGGGTCTCGCACGAGCTGGTGCAGGGTCCGGCCTCGACGACATCGATCGGGTAGACGGTCGATCCGACCGTGAACTGCAGCGTGGTCGGACCCGCCTGGGTCTGTTCGGCGGTGAACAGCGTCGTGAAGGAGCAGGTGCCGTTCACCGAGTCGGGATGCGTCGTCACGAAGCTCGTGAGGGTGAAGGTGACCAGACCGGAGGCGTCGGCGTGGGCCGTGGCGACCACATCCCCAGCCGTGTCCTTCAGGTCGAAGTCGGCCGTGCCGAACCAGGAAAGCTGTTGCGGGAGCTGGAGGGTGAACGTGTCGCCGGCGGACGAGCCGTCCGGAACCGCCCAGGTGCAGTCGAAGGTCGACGTGGCGTATCTGCCGACCGAGGGCGTGGAGGTGAGGGAGACGCCGGTGATGGCGTTGGGGATGACGGCGGCCTCCGCCGTCGGGGCGGCGAGGAGGCTCAGCCCGCCCAGGCCCAGGAGGCCGACGGCAGAGAGGACGATAGCGAGCAGTTTTCGGGACACGGGTGCACATCCATTCGGGTAGATGGCCGCCGACGACAGCGGCACCCGAAGAGATGCACGGCCCTCGCGTTCATGACGCGAGGGCCGTGAGATTCAGCGAGAGGTCAGGCTCCTGCCACCGGCACCAGGTCGCGTTTGCGCGGCGCTGGCTCTGCCGCCGGCTCGGCCGGGATGGTCGCGACGGTCGGCTTCGCCGACTTGGCGGGCTTGGCCGGCTGGACCGGCTGGGCCGGCGCGGGAGCGACGGGAGCGGCCGCCTCGACTGCATCCACGCCGTCCGTCGCCGTGAACTCGCGCAGCCACGGAACGAGGTCCTTGCCGAGGTCGTCGCGGGCTGCGGCGAGCTGCACGATCGCCTTGATGTAGTCCAGGCGGTCGCCGGTGTCGTAGCGACGCCCGGAGAAGACGACGCCGTGCACGCCGCCCGTCCACGATGGCGCGGTGGCGAGGCCCTGCAGCGCATCCGTCAGCTGGATCTCGCCGCCCTTGCCGGGCTCCGTCTTCTCCAGGATGTCGAAGATCTCCGGCCGCAGCACGTAACGCCCGATCACCGCATAGTTCGACGGAGCGCTCTCGCGGTCCGGCTTCTCGACCAGGCCGGTGATCCGCACGACGTCGTCCTCGTCCGTCTCGACCACTGCGGCGGCACCGTAGAGGTGGATCTGGCTGGGGTCGACCTCGAGGAGGGCGACGACCGTGGTGTTGAGCTGCCGCTGCACCTCGAGCATCCTGGACAGCAGCGGGTCGCGGGCGTCGATGATGTCGTCGCCGAGGAGGACGGCGAACGGCTCGTGGCCGATGTGCATCTTGGCGCGGAGCACGGCGTGGCCGAGACCCTTCGGGTCGCCCTGGCGTACGTAGTGCATGTCGGCGAGCGACGTGGACTGGTTGACCTTCTCCAGCCGGTCGAGGTCACCCTTCCTGGCGAGGGTGTCCTCGAGCTCTGTGTTGCGGTCGAAGTGGTTCTCCAGCGCGTTCTTGTTGCGGCCCGTCACGAGCAGGACATCGTTCAGGCCTGCGCCGACCGCCTCCTCGACCACGTACTGGATGGCGGGCTTGTCGACGACGGGGAGCATCTCTTTGGGCATGGCCTTGGTGGCCGGCAGAAAGCGCGTGCCGAGCCCTGCGGCCGGAATGACGGCCTTGGTGACGTAACTGGTCATGATGGTTTCCTCTCGAAGGAAGCGGGGAACAGCCGAAAAAGGGGGGATGCGGTGGATGCGGTGGATGCGCTCAGCGCACGCCGGCGAGCGCGGCGAGGTCGTCGGCCAGCGGGGCGCCCTCCGGCACCCTGCCCATGACGTGCACCGCCCAGCCAGCGGCCGACCAGGCGCCGGCGTCGAGGCAGTTGCGGGCGTCGATCACCGCTTTTCCGTGCACGATCGCCGCGAGGGCGGCAGGGTCGGCCTCGACGAACTCGGGCCACTCGGTGAGCACGACGGTCACGTCGGCACCGTTGACCGCTTCCTCGACCGAGTCGGCGTAGCCGAGGGTCGGGAACATGCGCTGGGCGGTGGAGCGCGCCTCCGGGTCGTACACGACGACCTGAGCTCCGCGGAGGTGAAGGGCGGCGGCGACGTTGAGAGCCGGCGAGTCGCGCACGTCGTCCGTGTGCGGCTTGAACGCGGCCCCGAGCACGCCGATCCTGCGGTTGAGCACCGAGCCGCCGCAGGCCGCGATGGCGAGGTCGATGACCCGCTGGCGGCGACCCATGTTGATCTCGTCCACCTGCTGCAGCAGGCCGACCGCCGCGTGCGCACCGAGCTCGCTCGACCGGTGCATCAGGGCGCGGATGTCCTTGGGCAGGCAGCCGCCGCCGAAGCCGAGACCGGCGTTCAGGAACTGGCGGCCGATCCGAACGTCGTGACCGAGCGCATCCGCCAGCAGGGACACATCGGCGCCTGCGGCGTCGCACACCTCGGAGATGGCGTTGATGAACGAGATCTTGGTGGCGAGGAACGCGTTGGCGCTCACCTTCACCAGCTCGGCGGTCGGCAGATCGGCCACGAGGACCGGCGTGCCTGCCGCGATCGGGGTCGCGTAGATGCGGCGCAGCACGGCCTCGGAACGCTCGGACGTTCCACCGAAGACGAGACGGTCGGGAGAGAGCGTGTCGTCCACGGCCTTGCCCTCGCGGAGGAACTCGGGGTTCCAGACCAGCTCGGCCGAGATGCCGTCCGGCAGCTCGGCGGCCACGATGGCGCGCAGCCTGGCGGCCGTGCCGACCGGGACGGTCGACTTGCCGACGATGACGCCGTCGTGCGTCATGTTCTGCGCGATCGACCGCGCCGCCGCCTCCACGTAGCTGAGGTTGGCGGCGAAGCTGCCCGACTGCTGCGGCGTGCCGACGCAGATGAAGTGCACGTCTGCGAGCGCTGTCGCCTCAGCGATGTCGGTGGTGAAGGTGAGCCGACCGGATGCGACGTGCTGGGTGATGAGCTCCGGCAGGCCTGGCTCGAAGAACGGCACGCGGCCGTCGCGGAGCGCGTCGACCTTGCTCTGGTCGGTGTCGACGCCGATCACGTCGAACCCGAGCTCGGCCATCGCCGCAGCGTGGGTGGCTCCGAGGTATCCGGTGCCGATCACGCTGATGCGCGGGGCCGGCTGTTCCTTGGTGGTCTTCTTGGTGGTCATGTCGCGTGGTCCTTTCGCTGGGATGTTCGCTGAGGTCATTGCGCCGGGGTGAGCGTGAAGTGGTCCTCCGGGCGCGTGATCCCGGAGATGAACGCGGAGAGCGTGTCTGCGCGGGAGTCGATGCGCCAGTCGTTCGTCGCCCTGACCCCCTCGACGTAGCTCGTCACGGCGAGGTTGAACCAGGAGAACCCGATGATGTCGTCGTTCTCCGGTTTCGAGAAGGCGTTGAAGAAGTCGGTGACCCAGGCCGTCTTATGGCCCTGCGTCTCCGACGCCCCCACCTCCGCGAGGACGATCGGCTTCTTTGTGATGGCCCTGAGCTGGTTCAGGCTCGGGGTGAAGGTGTAATCGAACGTGAAGCTCTGGTCCGCCTTGTACGGCGGCCGCAGGTAGCCGGACAGTCCGACCCAGTCGACGTAGTCATCGCCGGGGTATAGCGAGGGAAGGTAACCGTCGACCTTGTGCTGCGCCGGGAGATTGTTGACGATGTTCGGCGCCCACACCCAGATCACCAGGTCGTTCGCGCCCTCCTCCTGGAAGACGTCGTGGACGTGCTTCCACATCTTCACGTAGTCGCCTGGGCTGTTGCCGTTGATCGAGTTGCCCTTGCCGTCGGTCTCCGCCCACGGGTACCAGACGCCGTTCATCTCGTGATCGAGACGGATGGCCAGCGGCAGGCCGGTCGCCACGATGTCCTTGGCGTACTGGTGCAGGTAGGCGTCGAAGTCGCCTCCGATGATCTTCGGGAGCGAGTACTCCGGCGCATCCACCGAGTCGTTGCCCGCCGAGATGGGCCTGGATTCCCAGGTCATCATCGGCAGCCTGCCCTGCTGCCAGGCACGGGTGACGGCGCTGGCGCGGAACGTCTCGTCCCAGCCGCTGAAGTAGCCGACGAGGTTGGGCTGCACGCCGACCTTCGCGCTGGTCGCGTCGAACGTCGCCCAGTTGAACGGGGCCTGCTCGGTGTACATCCCGTAGTAGCGGCTGGCCGGCTGCAGCAGCTCCGCCTTGCTCGGCGCGGTGATCGGGGTGGGCTCCGGCGCGATGTTTCCGCCGTTGCCTCCGTTGCCGCCACCGCCGTTTCCGTTGCCTCCGGCGCTCGTGCCTCCCCCGGTTCCTGCCTTGCCACCGGATGCGCCGCTCTTGGCTGCTGCGTTGGCCGAGAGGGCGCCGTTCGCGCTGGCGAGCTGGGCCTTCGCCTGGGCGAGCGCCTTCTCCGCCGTGACGGCGCGCTGCTGCGCGGAGGCGAGCTGCTTCGCGGTCGACGCCTGCGCGGCGAGCGCCTGCTGCTGCAGGGAGGAGAGTTTGCCGTTCTGCGTCGCGATGGTCTTCTTCGCGGTGCTCAGGTTCTTCTGCAGGCTCGCGTTCTGCGCTGCGAGCGGGTTGACGGCGGTGGCCGCGGCGTCGACCACGGTGCGGACCGTGCTCGTCGGGGACGACCAGACGTAGTAGGAGATGCCGCCGAGCACGAGGCTCAGCACGACGAAGGCGGCGGTGGTCATGAGGGAGCGCGACTTGGTCTGCGCCCACCAGTGGGCTGCTTGGCTAGACAAGGAACAGGGCCTCCATGGTCAGGATCGCGATACCGATCAGGTACGGGATGGCGGCGTACGGGTTGAGCCGACGCCGCTCGGCGCGAGCGGTCTTGGGCTGGGTCTTGGTGGTCTTGGTGGTCTTGGTGGCCGCGCGGGTCTCTGCGCGGGTGGCCAATGCGGTCGTGGTGCTCAGGGCGGTCGTGGTGGTCATGCCTCCGACCGCGTCGGGGAGCTGCTCGGACCGGGTAGGCGCATCCAGTGCCTGCGCATCCAGTTGCTGCGCATCCCGCGCCTGGGCCAGGGCGATCTCGTCGTCGCTGCTGATCTCGTTCGGTCCGCCGGAGTACGCGCCGGAGCGGGTGCCCCAGCCACTGGCGTGCGCCATGCGGAAGAACCCGAGCAGGCGGATCGGCATGAGGAAGAACGTGGAGACGATGATGAACACCGGAAGGCGGAAGAAGTCGGACGGCTTCTCTGAAAGGTGCCGGATCTGACGGATCGACATGCTGATGACGGAGGAGGCGACCATCAGCGCGACGACCGTGAGTACCCCGCCCTGCACGCCGTACGCCTTGAGGAAGCCGGCGTAGAAGTTGTAGCCCTCACCCGTGATCGAGCGGTAGACCCAGCCGCCGAGGACCCCGGCGAGCACGAACGGCAGGATGATGTCGGTGATGAAGAAGAACGCCAGCAGCGGGGCGTGGCCGAGCATCCAGGGCAGCATCCTGAGCGTGTTGTACTGGCTGCCGCGAGCCCAGCGGAGCTGCTGCTTGAACAGCTTCTTCACCTTGAGCGGCGCATCCGTGTAGACCAGGCTGGTGTGCTGGTACACGGTGCGGTAGCCCTCCTTGAGGGTGAGGTTCGTGAGCGTCCGGTCGTCCGAGACCTCGAGGAAGACGCCGAGGAACTTCTCGTTCATGAACTTGTCCATGACCCGCATCAGGATCGACCGCCGGAACGCGATGGTGCGGCCGGGAAGGCAGCCGATCTGACCGACGACGCTCTGCGCTGGCATCGAGTACAGGGCGCGCGAGTTCTCCAGCCAGTCCGCCCACCGGGTGATCCAGCTCCGCTCCGGCTCCAGGATGCGCTGCTTGGTGGTGACGCCGCCGACGCGCTCGTCCTTGAACGGCTTCACCAGCTCGGAGAGCGTGTTCTCCGTCCAGACGGTGTCGGAGTCGACCAGCACGGTGATGTCGCCCGTGGACATCCTTGTGCCGATCATCACGGCGTTGCGCTTGCCGGGGATCGGGGTGTGCACCCAGCGCACCAGCGGCGCGAACTCCTCGCAGACCTCGACGAGGCCAGGGTTGGGGGCGCCGTTGATGACGACGATGATCTCGCCCGGCTTCTGCTCGACCATGCGGCCGATGACGTCGCGGAACAGATCGAGCGGTTCGTCCACCACCGGGACGACGACGCTGGTCGATACCTCGAAGTCCTCGGTGTACGGCCGGTAGCGGCGGGAGACGGCCACCTTGATGAGCCAGATGACCCAGATGAAGGCGGAGTAGACGGCGAACAGATAGAACTCGGGATGCCCCTCCAGCATGTGCCGGATTTGCAGAATGAAGATGAACATGGACGGGACCTCTCAGAGATACAGGGGGGTGTCATCCACGTCACTGGGGATCTGGGCGGTCGGGTTGATCAAGTTCTAGCCGGGACGTTTCGCGCGCCGCAAGTGACGTTTCCGGGCAGCGGGCGACGGGGAACGGTGTGCCCCATCCCACCCCTGTCCGCCGACACGCGGACACGATCCGGCTGTCGGCAGAATGGCGGACACACCCCCGTTCGGGGGAGGCGGAAAGGCAGGTCAACTGAGAAATCGTTCAGAGTGATGCTGCGCATCCCGGCGACGGGGGTGCGCAGGGGTGGCGATGCGATTTGTACCCCGGATGCGGGTAGAAAACGGACGGTCGCGAGCCGGGGAGAATTAACACACCTGTAACAAACGGTTCATTTTCGGGGGCTCGGAATACTCCCACGCTGAATGTGTTTGCATGGTTATAGCTTGGCAATGGAGCCACGCGCTTCCATGTCGTTCGAACCACCAGGAGAGCCATGTCCATCGCCGAGCTGAACTCGCGCGCCGCCGTCACCGCGGCACCCATCATCCCCGCCCTCGCAGAGCGCTGGAGCCCGCGCGCCTTCGACCCGAGCGCCGTCGTCCCTGAGACCGCGCTGACCGCCGCGCTGGAGGCCGCCCGCTGGTCGCCGTCCGCGAGCAACACGCAGCCGTGGCGTTTCGTCGTCGCGCGCCGCGGCACCACCGAGTTCGACACCATCGCCGCGACCCTGATGGGCTTCAACCAGGCGTGGGCAGGATCGGCAAGTGCGCTCATCGTCGCTTTCGCCGAGGTGAAGGACGCCGAGGGCAACGACCGCCGCTGGGCAACGTACGACCTCGGTCAGGCCGTCGCCCACCTCAGCGTCCAGGCGCACCACGACGGCCTGCACGTGCACCAGATGGGCGGCTTCGACGGGGAGGCGCTCCGCACCGCCTTCGGCATCGAAGACCGCTTCGTGCCCACCTCCGTCAGCGCCATCGGCGTGCTCGGCGACCCTGACGCCCTTCCCGACCCGCTGCGCGAGCGCGAGCTCGCACCCCGCACCCGCGCCGCACTGGACGACATCGTCGTCGTCAACGCGTAACGGAACCGAACACCGCGGCGTACGCGGGCTTCTCGCGCAAATCGTCGTCCAGGACGTGCGCTGAGCCGAAGCCGGCGAACGTCGCGGGGATCCACGAGTAGCGGTCGCTGAGGCCCCACAGCACCACCGCTGCGCACTCCGGGACGGCAGCCGCCGCATCCAGCAGCCCGCGGTAGTCGTCTGCCTGAGCCGCAAGGCTCTCTGGCGTCGGCGGCTGCGGGATGCGGATGTCCACCTCCGTGAGCGCCACCTCCAGGCCGAGGGCCGCGAACCGGCTCAGGTTCCGTCGCAGCGAGGAAGGCGGGTCGCCGACGATCCGGTGACCCTGCACGCCGAAGCCGTGGATCGGCACGCCGTCCGCGATGAGCTCGCGCACCAACTCGTAGTATGCGTCGCTCTTCGCGCACACATCCTCGACGTTGTAGTCGTTGAGGTACAGCGTTGCGCCCGGGTCCGCCTCGTGCGCCAGACGGAATGCCTCGGCGATGTAGTCGATGCCCATCGCCTCGAACCAGGGCGACGTCCTCGGCTCTCCGTCGTCGTCGAGCGGCTCGTTGACGACATCCCAGTGCCACACCCGCCCGCGATAGCGCGACACGACCGCCTGGATGTGGTCGGCCATGATCGCACGACGCTCGGCAGCGGGGGCGGCCGAGACCCAGTCGGCCAGCTGGTTGTGCCAGACGAGGGTGTGCCCGCGCACCCGGAGCCCTGCCGACTCCGCGAATGCCATCAGCCGGTCCGCCGCCGCGAAGGCGAACGTCTCCCTGTCCGGGCGCAACGGCTCGAACTTCATCGCGTTCTCCGCGGTGACCACCGAGAACCGGGATGCGATCAGCGCGCGGTACTCCGCATCCTGTTCCAGCGCGGTCGCGTCCACCGCGCAGCCGAGCAGCGGCGCGGCGCTCATACGACCGCCGCGGCGGGGATCGGCTCGTCCTTCCACGGAGCGCCAGAGCCTTCCATGGTGCGGTAGAACGGCGACGCCGCGTCGATGTCGCCCGCGGACACCCGAGCACCGGTGAAGGCCGAGGCGTAGACGCCCGCGATCAGCTCCATGGTGCGGCGGGCGGAGTGCAGCGTCACCGGCAACGGCTCGCCTGCCTCGATCGCGTCGACCACGGCCGAGAACTGCGCAGCGTGACCGGAGCCGACGCCGTGCGGGCCGAGCTGCCAGGCCGCGTCGATCTCCTCCTCGTGTCCCGGCGCCGCGGTGACCGTCCAGTTCGCATCCGAGTAGCCGTACAGGTGCTCGAGCTCGACAGTGGCGAACTCGAAGTCGAAGCGCAGATAGCTGGTCTCGCGCGGCGACAGGAGGCTGTTCACCACGCCGACGACGGCGCCGCTCTCGAGCGTCACGATCGCGCGCGTCAGGTCCTCCGTCAGCACCGGCCGGGCGCGGCGCGCCGCAACGGCGACCACCTCCGACCAGGGGCCGAGGATGGACAGCATGGTGTCGAGCTGGTGGATGCCGTGGCCCATCGTCGGGCCGCCGCCCTCGACCTCCCAGTTGCCGCGCCACGGAACGTCGAAGTAGGAGTCTGGGCGATACCAGAGCGTGTTGCACTCCGCCGTCGTCGGCCGGCCGAGGGTGCCGTCGGCGATCCGCTCGCGCAGCCACTCCGCCCTCCCGCCGAAGCGGTGCTGCGAGACGGTCGCGAAGGATGCTCCGCCCTGCCGTTCCGCCTCGGCGATTTCGTCCAGGTCGGCGAGCGACAGAGCGGGCGGCTTCTCGCTCAGGACGTCGACGCCGCGACGCAGGGCGGCCACAGCCTGCTCCTTGTGCAGCCCGGGCGGGGAGCACAGGTGCACGATGTCGACGTCGACCGCGTCGAGCAGCACCTCCAGGTCGGTGAAGCCCGCTTCGATGCCCCACGCTGCCTGGAACGCGCGAACCCGATCGACGTCGATGTCGCACGCCGCCACCATCACCGCGCGACCGTCGAGTCGTCGCAGGTTCTCCGCGTGGATGCGCGCGATCCCTCCCGTGCCGATGATCCCGACCCGCACGGGACCGGATGCCCGTGATGCTCCCGCCATCTCAGCGCACCTCCCCGGCCAGCGCCGAGGCCCGCGCACTCTCCGCCAGGCTGCCCATCCGATCGCGGTCGGCCTCGCCGTCCGCGATGGCAACGGCGTACCGCAACTCGATCGTCTCCCCCGGCTCGAACACCCGCACGGTGTCGAAGAACGGGGCAGCGTTGAGGCAGGCGAACGGTTCCGAGCGTGCGAACCACTTGGTGTCGAGTCCCTGGTCGCTCGTCAGATCCACGAACACGATCGACGACGACGCGTCGTCGCCGTCGTGCCGCCCGCAGAACCCTGCCCACTCACCGCGAGAGCCGCGCACATCCTCTCCGGTGCTTCCGTCGGCGCCGATCAGTTGCCCGCCGGTGAACGAGCGAGGTCCGCGCCAGAACAGCCCGCCGTATCCGGCGTTCTCACGGCCTTCGGTTGTCGGCGACCCGAGGTCGATGGGGGCGCCGGAGACGTTCGTGATGGAACTCGTCCAGCCCAGGATCCATGCGCCCTCCGCTGACGCGATGGATGCGGTGAGCGTGCGATCCTCGGAGATCACCGTCTCGCCCGAGTGCTGTCCGTCGACCGGCTCGCGCCGCCAGCTCAGCGCGTGGGAGAACCGCACGTCACCGCCGTCTTCGGAGACGTCGAGGACGGTCTCGTGATCCTGGGAACCGTTGTTCTTGAGGTCGGCGTACCAGCCGACCTTCCTGGTGTACGTCGCGCCTCCCCAGAAGTTGTCGGGTCCGACGTTCGGCAGCGCCATCGTGATGCCCTTGTGCCAGACGTGATCCCAGGGACGGAACACGCTGACCAGTCTGCCGTCGAGGGTCCGCAGCGGATGCAGGTACGGCCGTGGCGACTCGAACTGCTTCTCGGCCGGACGGTAGACGTACCGCAGGAGCTCGGCGGGCGATGCGCCATGCTGCCCGGTCGCGGAGACCAGGAACCCGTCGCCGTGTTCGTGATGGATGGTGAGAAGGCGCGTGGGGGCGCTCATGCGTTGGATGCCCTTCGTGAATCGACGCTGATCGTCGCCGGCCGACCATGGAAGCCGCAAACCGAACGAAACTCTTTCGTTCAGGGAGCCTAGGCGGTGTGCTCGCGCGCGTCAAGACGACGGAAGGCGCGCCCGCCGCACCCAGCGAACGTCTTCTAAATTCCCTGTGATTGCAATGGGTAAGCGCTTGCCAGTTGACAAACCAGCGCCACGTCGATTAGCTTCGGCACTCGATAAGCAAACGAAACATGTTTCGCTTGCTTCCCTCCAAATCACGCTACGACGGGGTGGCCACCAGTGCAGCCCCGCGTACCCGATCCACGGAAGAGGTGCTGCGGATGACGTCGACGGCGACCACACGCACGCGAGCTGCGACCCGCCATCACCCTCCTCGGAAGCGAAAGGTGAACTGGCAGCTCTACTCGCTGCTCGTCCTCCCCGTCGCCTGGTTCCTGATCTTCCGCTACGTGCCGATGGCCGGGAACATCATCGCCTTCCGCAACTACGTTCCAGGCGGCAACATCTTCGGCGAAGGGTGGGTGGGCTTCGCCAACTTCGAGATGTTCCTCACCGATCCGTCGTTCTGGCAGGTCTTCGGCAACACAGTGACGCTCGGCGGCCTCGCGCTCCTGTTCGGGTTCCCCGTGCCGCTCATCCTCGCGCTGCTCCTCAACGAGGTGCGCTCCCGCGGTTTCAAGAAGTTCGTGCAGACCACGAGCTACCTGCCGCACTTCCTCTCGATCGTCATCGTCGCCGGGATGGTCATGCAGATCACGTCGATGACCGGCTCCGTCAACCAGCTCCTCAGCAGCCTCGGCATGGACAAGATCGCGTTCATGCAAGACCCGGCCTGGTTCCCGGTGATCTACGTCGGCAGCGAGATCTGGCAGACGATGGGCTGGGGAACGATCCTCTACCTCGCGGCCCTCACCACCATCGACGAGAGTCTCTACGAGGCGGCCAGGATCGACGGAGCCAACCGGCTCCAGCAGATCTGGCATGTCACCCTGCCGGGAATCCGGCCCACCATCGTCACCCTGCTCATCCTGAACATCGGCACATTCATGGCCGTCGGGTTCGAGAAGATCCTGCTGCTGTACAACCCGGCCATCTACTCGACAGCCGACGTCATCTCCACCTACCTCTACCGCGTCGGCCTCCAGTCGGGAAGCTTCAGCTACGCGGCGGCCATCGGCATCTTCGAGGCGCTGATCGGCCTGATCCTGGTGCTCTCCGCCAACCTCATATCCCGCCGAACGACAGGAGCGAGCCTGTGGTGATCAACTCGGAGCTGACCTCGGTCGGCAGCGCGGAGGTCGAGGAGACCCTCGCAGGGCAACCCGTGCAGCCCCGTGCACGCGCATCGCGATCATCCGGTGCGACGGTCGGACGCAGCCGCGGCGAGCGCGTCTTCGGCGTGGTCAACGTCGCTGTGCTGCTGCTCGCCGTCGCCGTGACCCTGTTCCCCTTCCTCACCGTGATCGCCCAGTCGCTGAGCAGTGAGAAATACATCGACATGGGCGCCGTGAGCATCTGGCCGCGGGGGTGGAACATCGACACGTACAAGGTCGTCATGGCCGACCCGATGTTCTGGACGAACTACCGCAACACCGTCGTGTACACGGCCGTCGCGACAGCCATCTCGATGTTCCTCAGCACGATCTTCGCGTACGCCATCTCGAAGAAGGAGCTCAGAGGACGCGGGTTCTTCATCGGGCTCGCGGTGTTCACGATGTTCTTCAGCGGCGGGCTCATCCCGAACTACGTCCTCGTGAACGGCCTGCACATGACCAACACGATCTGGGCCGTCGTCATCCCGAACGCGATCAGCGTGTTCAACGTGCTCATCATGAAGTCGTTCTTCGAGAACATGCCGAGCGAGCTGGAGGAGGCGGCCGCCATCGACGGCCTCAGCGTGTACGGCACGCTCTGGCGCATCGTCCTCCCGCTGTCCAAGGCGGTATTGGCGACGATGTTCCTCTTCTATGCGGTCGCGAACTGGAACTCCTGGTTCCAGGCGTTCATCTACCTCGACAGGAGCGACATGTTCCCTGTCACGATCTACCTGCGCAACCTGATCGCCGGCGCGAGCAGCGCTCAGACCTCCGGCGCCAACGCCGCGAGCGACCTGACCGGCATCTCCGCCAACATCAAGGCCGTCACCATGGTGCTCACCGTGCTGCCGATCCTCTGCGTCTATCCGTTCATCCAGCGCTACTTCGTCTCCGGCGTCATGCTCGGCTCCGTCAAGGGCTGAGCGACCCGGCGCGCACACTCCGCATCCATCACCACAACCGGCACGTACTGGAGGTCGAACAGCAATGTCCACACAACTGTCACGGCGGAGCGTCATCGCTCTCGGATTGGCCGGCGTCGCAGCCGGGGTCCTCGCGGGATGCGCTGACCCCGCCGACACGAGCGCGTTCAGCGGCAAGGCCAAGGGCGCGATGAAGGAGCTGGGCGTGAACGAGCAGTTCACGGCGGCCGCCCCGCTCACCTTCTCCATCCTGTTCCAGGACAACCCGGCATACCCGCAGAAGGCGGGCTGGACGATCTGGAAGGACATCACGGACAAGACGAAGGTGACGCTGAAGCCCAACGTCGTGCCGTACGCCGACTACCAGGCCAAGCGGTCGCTGCTCATCAACTCGGGCAACGCGCCGACCATCATCGCCAAGACGTATCCGGGCGAGGAGGCCCAGTTCGTCGGTGGCGGCGCGATCCTCGCCGCGAGCGACTACACGAAGTACATGCCCAACTTCACCGACAAGGTGAAGAAGTGGGGCCTCGACGCCGACCTGGCCACCGTGCGGCAGGCAGACGGCAAGTACTACATCTTCCCCGGCCTGCACGAATCGCTCTTCCTCGACTACACGCTCGCTGCCCGCACCGACATCCTGGAGGCCGACGGCATCGACGCGCCTGGCACCTGGGACGAGTTCCGCACGGTGCTCAAGAAGCTGAAGCAGAAGCACCCGGAGGTCGACTACCCGTTCTCCGACCGTTTCATGGGAGCGAGCACGCTCAACCTGGCCGCCGTCACGTACGGCACGATGGCCGGGCCGAACTGGGGCATCGGGAACGGCCTCGCCTTCGATCAGAAGGCCAAGAAGTTCTCGTTCACCCCCGCATCCACGCAGTTCAAGGAGCTGCTGCAGTACTTCCACAGCCTGGTCGACGAGGGGCTGATGGACCCGGAGAGCTTCACCCAGACCGACGATCAGGCACAGGCGAAGTTCGCGACGGGCAAGTCCCTGTTCATCAACACCAACGCGCAGATGATCTCGCTCTACCGGCAGGCGATGGATCAGACGCTCGGCGCGGGGAAGTACACGGTCGCCAAGATCCCCGTGCCGAGTGGACCGCTCGGAAAGGTCGTCGGCGGCTCCAGGTTGGAGAACGGAATCATGATCTCCTCCTCCGCCGCGAAAGACCCGTCGTTCGAAGCGCTGCTGCAGTTCGTGGACTGGATGTGGTACTCCGACGACGCGCAGAAGTTCCTCAAGTGGGGCGAGGAAGGCACCACGTACACGGAGAAGAACGGGAAGTTCACGCTGAAGCCCGGCTACTCGCTGAAGGCGTTCGGCATCGACCCGGCCGGGGCGACGAAGGACATCCGCCTCGACATGGGCTTCAGCTGCGGCAACTTCATGTACGGCGGCACGACGGAGATCGTCGACTCGACGATGGATGCCGAAGAGCTGGCCTGGCAGAAGGTGATGGCCACATACAAGCAGCTCCCGCCAGCGCCAGGCGTCCCGTACACGCAGACCCAGCGCCAGCAGGCGACGCTGCAGCAGACAGCGCTCATCGACACGGCGAACACGGCGACGCTCAACTTCATCCTCGGCAAGCAGAACTTCAGCGAGTGGAACGGCTACCTCTCCTCGCTCAAGCAGAAGGGGATGCAGACCTACGTCGACAACGCCAACCGGTACTACGACCAGGTCCAGAAGAAGCTGAGCTAGGGGATGCGCAGGTGACGACGAACACGAAGCACGAGTTCACCCAGGGGCCGCTGCACCGCGCGACCGCGGCGGTCTATGCCGTGCTGGCCGCGACGGCGTGCTTCCTCGTCGCCTGCCTTCCCTTCGTCGCGGCGATGCTGCTGACCCGCGCCGGGGTGCTTCTCGCCATCGCCGGCTTCTCGATCGGCCCGGCCTGGGTCGCCATGCTCTACGCGATGCGGGCATACGCAGAGGACGACGACGATGAGCCGGTTCGCGCGTTCTGGCGCGGCTACCGGCTGAGCTGGCGACAGGCTCTGGTGTTCTGGGCGCCGTACTTCTCGCTGGTACTGATCCTGGGGTTCGACGTGTTCGGAGTGCCAGGAACTCCGGAGGTGGTCCGCTGGCTGCTCATCGCGCTCGGCGCGATCGCGCTGCTCTGGGGGAGCACGGTGCTGCTCATCGTCGCCATGTTCTCGTTCCGGCTGGTGGATGTGCTGAGACTCGCGGTCTACGGACTCCTGCGTTCCCCGCGCTGGCTGCTCGCCAACACGGCGACGCTGCTGGTCACCGGCGCGCTGACCGTCGTGTGGAGCGAGGCGGCCGCCTGCCTGCTCGCCGCGCCGATCGCCCTCCTCCTCGTGCTCAACGCCCGAACGCTTCGCGAGCGGCTGCGCAGCGAATTCACCATTCAGGAACCAACAGGCAGGACAACGGCATGACCAGCAGAATGGACGGCTTCCGCTCGCGCATCGGCGGCATCGCATACGGCGGCGACTACAACCCAGAGCAGTGGGACCGCAGCGTCTGGCGCGAGGACATCGCCCTGATGCGCGATGCGGGAGTGAACATCGTCACCCTCGGCGTGTTCGCCTGGACCTCGCTCGAGCCCTCCCCCGGCGAGTACACGTTCGACTGGATGGACGAGGTCATGGACCTCCTGCACGATGGCGGGATCGCTGTCGACCTGGCCACGCCGACGATGGCCCCTCCTGCCTGGCTCAGCCACCGCTTCCCTGAAACGCTGCCGGAGATGGAGGACGGAGAGACATTCGGCTTCGGCAACCGCCTGCATTTCGACCCGTCGTCCCCGGTGTACCGCGAACACGCCGCCTCGATCACCGAAGCGCTGGCAGGGCGGTACTCCGAGCATCCAGCGCTGGCGATGTGGCACATCAGCAACGAGTACGGCCCGACCGCGTACAACGCGCAGAGCTCGGTGGCGTTCCGCGCGTGGCTGCGGGCCAGATACGGGTCGCTGGACGCGCTGAACGAGGCCTGGTACACCCGGTTCTGGAGCCAGACCTACACGGACTGGGAGCAGGTCGAGGTGCCGGCCGTGCCGCGCTCGTGGTCCAACCCGGCCAGGCGGCTCGACTTCAAGCGGTTCGTCTCCGATGCCCTCCTCGAGTGCTTCATCGCCGAGCGCGACATCGTCCGCTCGCACCGCGACGACCTGCCGATCGTCACGAACTTCATGCGCTTCTACAAGAACGCCGACTACTGGGCCTGGGCGGAGCACGAGGACGCGGTCGCGCTCGACATCTACCCCGACCCCGGCGTCGACGACTCCCGGGTGTCCGCCGCCCTCAACTTCGACCTGATGCGGTCGCTCAAGGGAGAGCCGTGGGTGCTGATGGAGCAGGCGGCCAGCGGCGTCTCGCAGTGGAAGGTCAACAACGTCAAGCGTCCGGGGATGATGCGCCTCGGCTCGTACCAGGCCATCGCGCACGGCGCCGACTCCGTGATGTTCTTCCAGTGGCGGGCGAGCAGAGGCGGCCACGAGCGCTTCCACTCCGCGATGCTGCCCCACTCTGGAACCGCATCCCGCACCTGGTCGGAGGTGTCGGGGCTGGGCGGCGAGCTGGCGGCTCTCGGCGAGGTCGCCGGCGCGCGCAGCACGGCGGACATCGCGATCCTGTTCGACTGGGATGCGTGGTGGGGTCTCATGGAGTCGCACGGCCTGCCGCGCAACGACTTCGACTATCCCGCCCTGGTCACCGAGCACTACCGGCCCTTCCTGGAGGCGCAGCACGCGGTGGACATCGTCTCGCTCGGCTCCGACCTGAGCGCGTACCGGGTGGTCGTGATCCCGAACGCCTACCTGATCGACGACCGGTTCATCGCGGAGCTGGAGCGCTTCACCGCGGGCGGCGGCACCGTCGTGTGCTCGTTCTTCTCCGGCGTGGTCGACAGCACGAACCAGGTGCGTCAGCCCGCGTACCCTGGCGGCCTTCGCCACCTGATCGGCGCATACGTCGACGAGTACTGGCCGGCCCGTGACGGCGAGACGTTCACGGTCGCCTTCGCGGACGGTACGACAGCGGTGGCGGACTGGTGGCAGGACAGTCTGCACTTGGAGTCCGCGTCGGCTCTGGCCGAGTACACCACGGGGCTGCTCGCCGGGCGCCCGGCCGTTGTCGAGAACCCGGTGGGCGACGGGCGGTTCGTGTACCTCGGCACGAAACTGCCTCCGGATGCGCTCGCTCGGCTGCTGCTCGACGCGGCGGCGACGAGCGGGGTCGCGCCACTGGTGCCCTCCGCTCCGGCGTGCGTCGAGGCCGCGGTCCGCACCTCCAGCGACAGCACGTACCTGTTCCTGCTGAACCACTCCGAGACGGAGAGCGCTGCGGTCGTGCTGCCCTGGGGCGGCACGGAACTCGTGAGCGGTCAGGAGGCGAGTGGCAGCGACGGGTTCAGCCTCGCTCCCCTCCAGGTCGCGGTCATCCGTCGCTCGTGAAATTGCGCAAAAACTATCGGTCTACCCCACATCGGGTTACTCAGCGACGGGCGGCAGGAGGCGCCGCGCTGTCGCGCACCACCAGCGACGTCGACAGCTCGATGCGCGGAGCGTCCGTTCGCGCCGAGCGACGCTCGAAGAGCAGCCGGACCGCCTCGCGCGCCATGTCGTCGAGAGGCTGCCGCACGGTCGTGAGCCGTGGCGACATGTACTCGCCGAGGATCGTGTCGTCGAAGCCGACGACGGAGAGATCGCGGGGGATGCTCAGCCCCTGGAGCCTGGCCGCGTGGAACACGCCAGCCGCCTGCTGGTCACTGGACGCGAAGATCGCGGTCGGACGCTCCGGCACGGCGAACAGGGCGTCCGCACCCTTGCTGCCGCCCTCGCTCCTGAACTCCTCCCAGACCACGAGCGACGGATCGAGGTCGAGCTGGTGGCGACGGAGCGCCGCCACGTACCCCTCATACCTGTCCAGGCTGCAGCGCAGCGCCTGCGGGCCGCCGATGAAGCCGATGCGGGTGTGGCCGAGTCCGATCAGGTACTCGGTCGCTTCGAGGGCGCCGTTCCAGTTCGTGGCGCCGACCGTGGCGAGCTCGGGCTCGCTCTCGCCGACAGGGTCGAGGAGGACGACGCCTGCCTGGAGCTCGCGGAGCGCGTCCAGCTCCTCGTGGTCAGGGCGATTGAGCACGAAGATGACGCCGTCGGAGCGGCGGGCGGCGACACTCGCCAGCCAGCGCTTGATCGAGAAGTCGGGGCGCATGGTCGCCGACACGGCGACGGCCGATCCGTTGTGCGCCGCCTCGGCCTCCGCCCCGCGCAGGATCTCCAGCGCCCAGGGAGAAGCGACGCTCTCGATCAGCAGGTCGATGATTCCGCTCCGCTCGCTCGACGCGTTGAGCCTGGGCAGGTATCCGGTGGCGGAGACGGCCTTCAAGACACGGCTGCGGGTGGCTTCCGAGACATCCGCCCTGCCGTTGAGGACTTTCGAGACCGTCGGCACGGAGACGCCCGCAACCTCGGCGACGTGGACCATCGTCGGTCGCTCTCCAGCCATCGTTTTGCCCTCCGAACAGGAATTTGCGTGCATTGACGAGGTTCGTCGACTCATTCTAGACTCGTCATCAACCTCTTCGAAATTATTTGCGCAATTTATGGAGCCCTCTGATGTGTGATCAGCGCCTCACCCTTCCCGGCGCCGTCGCCGTCTCGCGGTTGCGCGTCTACGACGGATCCGCATCCGATGGGCTGCCCGGCGGCACCCCGCACGTGCACCTCGCCTCCGCCGAGGCCTACCTCGTGCTGGCAGGCACCGGCGAGGTGCAGTCGATCGACGCCGGCGGATACCGGAGCACGACGCTCACGCCTGGCGCGCTCGTCTCCTTCCGGCCAGGCACGGTCCACCGGTTGATCAACCGCGGCGGGCTCGACATCGTCACACTGATGCAGAACGCCGGGCTGCCGGAGGCAGGAGACGCGGTGATGACCTTCGACCAGGACGCACTCGCGAGCCCCGCGGCGTACGCAGAGGCCGCACGACTCCCGGTCGGCGACCCAGCGGGCGACCCAGCGGGCGACCCAGC
>Ga0153994_1000102_pt1 | contig 36246 bp, 34 predicted proteins | sample TSNC078MetaG_FD_104735 | JGI IMG/M metagenome (GOLD analysis project Ga0153994, IMG submission 104735) | Attine ant fungus gardens microbial communities from North Carolina, USA - TSNC078 MetaG | ecosystem: Host-associated > Fungi > Mycelium > Unclassified | place: USA: North Carolina, Lumber...
AATTTAAGCCTTCGGAGCGTCAAACAAACGAAATTAGCGGCAGTTTTGCAAAATCGGACGCGGTGAACAAGGAATAGACTTTTGTAGACTTGTTTTAGAGTTTTATAAAGTTTTGGCAACGGTTATAAAGATATCATCAAATATGGCGTGGCTTTTTTTAAGAAGCGATGTATGGTTCATACAAAATCCTGAAATAAAAACCGGGAATAAAAAGTCGGAATTCAACTGATAAATATCAGTAAGAATTCCGGCTTTTTTATTTCAAGGGAATTTCACGCTTCCATCACATAATCGTCACATTCCAAGTGTAAAATAAAATCATAAAATCAAATTCAGAAAAGGAGTATCAATATGTCAGCAGACCAAGCAATTTTTGAAAGGCATGAAAAAAAATATATATTATCTCATTCCCAATATCAATTATTACGTAATGCATTAAAGGACCATATGCAGGATGATGAGTTTGGTTTATATTGTACCTGTTCTCTTTATTATGATACAGATGATTATGACCTAATACGTCATTGTAATAGTAAACCTATATATAAAGAGAAGCTAAGGTTACGCAGTTATGGCATTCCGACTCAGGAACAGACCGTATTCATTGAACTTAAGAAGAAGCATAAAGGCATTACTTATAAGCGCCGACTTCCCCTTTCTTATAAGGAGGCCTGGCGATATTTGAACCATGGTATAAAGCCCGAGGTTGGTGGTCAGATATTAAATGAAATAGACTGGTTTATTCATCGTAACCATGTAAAACCGGCAATTTTTCTCTGTTACGACAGGATTGCCTTATGTGGCAAAGAAGATAACGAATTTAGAATGACGTTTGATTTTAACATCAGATGGCGAGATGACAATTTCGATATCTCAAAAGGCAGTTATGGTACGCCCCTTTTAGAAAAAGGCAGCGTCCTCATGGAAGTTAAAACACTTAAATCATTGCCATGTTGGTTTACATCCATACTATCAGAATTTAAAATATATCCAAATTCATTTTCTAAATATGGAAATGTATATAAGAATTATTTGTTAAAAAACTATTTATTAGAATTAGAGGGAGAGGGATTAAGAAATGTTGAATAGTATTTTAGGAGAGTCAACCCAGAGTATCACGCTAATTCAGATGTCGCTATGCACAGTAACTTCACTGGTGCTGGGGGTAATCATCGCTGTTGTATATATGTATCGGAATATTTATACTAAAAATTTTGTTGTTACAATCGTTCTTTTGCCGGCCATTGTCCAGGCAGTCATTATGTTGGTTAATGGCAGTCTGGGAACGGGGATTGCCGTCATGGGTGCCTTCAGTTTAATCAGATTTCGTTCCGCACCGGGAACTGCTAAGGAGATCAGCAGTATCTTTTTAGCGATGGCCATAGGGATTGCCACAGGAATGGGCTATGTCTACTATGCCATAGGATTTACGATTGTTATTGGCGGCGTTATTCTTTTGTTATCAAACATATCCTTCGGTGAACGAAAGAACACTATAAAAACACTTAAAATTACGATACCGGAAAATTTAGACTACACCGAAATATTTGATGAAGTATTTCAAAAGTACACCAAAAAAGCTGATTTAGAAACCGTTAAAACAACAAATCTGGGCAGCTTATATGAATTACAATATAGCATAGAGTTAAAAGATGTCAAAGTAGAAAAGGATCTGATTGATGAAATCAGATGCCGCAACGGGAACTTAAATATTATTTGCGGAAGAATGCCCGTTAATAGAGATGAGTTATAAGAAAGAAGATGAGATTAATGGTTATAAAAAATATAAGAAGGCTGGCGGTATTGACAGCCATGCTTCTTGCAATGTTTAGTATAGCAGCTTGTGCCACATCGGATAATGCATCTGACACATCTGCACAAACGAGTGCCGGCACAACAGAAAGCACCACTGCCCAAAGTGAGGTATCAACAATAGATATTTCAGATATTTCAAATCAATATGATGAAGAAGATACCGATAGCAGCTGGGATGAATCCACGGCAACAATGATTCAGTTAAACGGCACATCAATTGAAGTGACCGGCTCAGGTGCTTCGGCCGATGGCAGCATTCTTACCATATCGGCTGCCGGAACTTATGTTTTAAACGGAACACTTGACGATGGACAAATTTTGATTACTGCCTCTGATAGTGATACGGTCAGACTAGTACTCAATGGTGTTGATATCACCTGTAAAACAGGTGCCCCCATCTATGCCCAGACAGCAGATAAACTTGTTGTTATTCTTGAAGCCGGCACTGAAAACACAGTGACAGACGGAGGCGAGAATTTTGCCTATGCCAACACCACCGACGAGGAACCTGACGCAGCGGTTTTCAGTAAATGCGATTTGACAATCAATGGTACCGGTACACTTACCGTAAATGCCGGCTTTAATAATGGCATCGGCACGAAAGATGATCTTGTGATTGTAAGCGGAAACTTTAAGATTGATGCAGTCAATCATGGTATCCGAGGGCGGGATTCAATTACCGTTTTGGATGGAGAATTTACGATTACTGCCGGTAACGACGGTATTCAATCCAATAATGAAGATACGTCTAAAGGCTGGATATATTTAGAAGGTGGGAATTATCATATAACTTCCGGTTGCGATGGTATTCAGGCAGAAACGCTTTTAGCCATCACCGGCGGTGATTATACAATAGAATCCGGCGGCGGTTCTGCCAATGCTTCTTCGGTAGATACCACAAACAGCTACAAGGGATTAAAGTCGGGAACAGATTTATCTATTGTCGGGGGAACTTTTAATATCGACAGTGCTGATGACTGTGTTCATAGCAATGGGAATATTTCCATCAGTGATGGGGAGTTAACGCTTGCCAGTGGTGACGATGGCGCCCATGCCGATGCCGATTTAAGTGTAAGCGGCGGAAGTATAATCATTACTACTTCTTATGAAGGATTAGAAGGGGATACGGTCAACTTGAGCGGGGGAAGCATTGATATCGTTTCATCAGATGATGCTATTAATGCGGCCGGCGGAAGTGATTCAGGCGAAGGCGGTATGTTTGGAAAAGATTCTTTTAGCGAAGGTTCAAGTTCATACTATATTAATATTTCCGGTGGTGATATTGTTTACTATGCCGGTGGTGATGGTCTTGATTCAAATGGAGACATTAATATTTCCGGTGGTACACTGATAGGAATCATTAATTCAACTGCGGATAATGAAGCGATAGATCTTGACGGCACATTGAGCGTGACGGGAGGAACCCTCATCTACGGCGGTACCGCTGTCGGCGGGACACCGTCAAAAGATTCGACACAAAGCTACGTGTATCTAAGCTCAGGCATTTCGGCAAATACAAACACGAGTGTCCAAAAGGATGGGGAAACTCTGGTTGACTTTACCTTAGCGCATGATTGTCAATACTTAGCTATTAGTACTCCGGATATTGTCAGTGATGAGAGCTATGATATATACAGCGGCGATTCACTTCTTACGACTGTTACGGCAGGAACAGGAGCTCCCGAAGGTATGGGCGGCGGCCAGGGAGGCGGCGGTCAAGGAGGTGGCGACAGAGGCGGACAAAGAAGCACTCCACCACAATAGAAAATATCAAAAGTGTCCTGAAATCTAAGTTTCAGGGCACTTTTTAGTGAGGATTATTTGGGCACTATATAAACTTAAGCTCTTTGTAAAAGATTATTTTGAAATAGAGACGATAATCAAAGAAGTGAAAAAAGCTGTCGTTGGTAAAGACGACTGCATCCACAAATTGCTCATAGCTATTCTCACAAAAGGTCATGTATTAATTAATGATATACCGGGTGTTGGAAAGACTACCCTGGCTCTGGCTTTTTCAAAAGCCTTGGATTTAAAAGCCAACCGAATGCAGTTTACTCCAGATGTATTGCCAAGTGATGTCATTGGATTCTATATGTATAAGCAAGACATTCAAGAATTTGTGTACCAACCCGGTCCCATCATGTGTAATTTGTTTTTAGCGGATGAAATCAACAGAACATCGCCAAAGACTCAATCTGCCTTACTGGAGGTCATGGAAGAGGGCGGGGTAACAATTGATGGTTATACAAATCAAGTGCCTGAACCCTTTATCGTTATTGCGACCCAAAACCCGGTAGGTTCTGCAGGAACCCAGATGCTTCCTGAGTCACAGCTTGATCGCTTTATGATAAGTATTAGCTTGGGTTATCCTGGTCTTCGCGATGAAATCTACATGATAAAAGACAGAAGTAAAGAGAATCCTCTGGAACGCATTAACCCCGTGATTGGCAGCAAGCAGCTAATCAAGATGCAAAAACAGGTAGATGAGGTCTATATACATAATGCTGTCTATGAATATATCGTCAAATTATCAGCAAAAACCAGAGAGCATGACATGATTCAATTCGGTGTCAGCCCAAGAGGTACATTGGCATTATCCAGAATGGCCAAAGGGAACGCTTTTATCAAGGGACGTGATTATGTGCTGCCTGATGATGTGACAGATATTTTCAGCGAAGTCGTCTGGCATCGGTTAGTTCTTTCGCCAAAAGCGAAGCTAAATTATTTAACAAAAACAGATATCATCAATGACATTTTAAAAGCAGTCAATAAACCTACGCCGAAAGGAAAGCTATGAAGAATTTTTTCATTTACCTATTGATTATGGGAATCACTTTATATGGTATGATTATGTATAATCAGCCTTCATTGATGATTGTGTTTATCTTTGAATTGTTAATGCTTTTGATGTCAGCTGCCCTAATTGTTTACCTGCGTTTTAAGATAAGCAGTGAGCTGATATTACCGATACAGAGGGTTAAAAAAGGGGAACCGTTAATGATGGAGATTCAGGTGAAAAACACTTCTTTCTTACCGGTTCAAAGGCTTAAAGTGAACCTCTATTATCATTATAATTTTTCTAAAAAAAGACATCGGATTGTCCTATTGGAAAGTATCGATAGGAAGAGTGAAGCTCGGCTCAGGTGTCAGATACTTCCGGAATATTGTGGCTGCTTAACGGTTAATCATATTGTGATTAAATTATTTGACTTTTTGAACATTTTTAATTTTAGCAATAAAGTTAATGAAGTCTTTAAAATTGCCGTATTTCCTGATTTGTATCCGACAGATATAACGATAAGCCGGCAAACTAGGAATTTTTTACCTGACAGTGATACCTATGCAAAAGATAAAAGTGGTGATGACCCGTCAGAAATATTTAAAATAAGGGAGTATGCCGTCGGTGACAAACTTCAGAATATCCATTGGAAGCTCACAATCTCTCTGGCTGTTATTTTCCCCCGGAGTTTTGTTGATCGGTGGGCTTATGCTGATTGGAATAATGCCATCAGCCGGGGCATTGCTCCTTTATATGATTGGCGGGATGGGAACATATCTGACATTCAGAAAGTATCAGGATATAAAATTACATAACCATGTGATGCTGATCATATCCGGGTTAATGGTATTGCTATTGGTGGTTTCTGTCTTTGTCATGTATCCGTTATTCAAACCCTCGGAAAATAGCTTATATACGATAAAACACGAAATTACTAGTTTTTATAAAGAAAAAAACTTATATCTTTATGAAGATAATGCCGGCAGCGAAACGCTGTCAGAAATAGCCGAAGGGGGGCAACTATACCGATAATCAATGGGTAACCCGTGATTATACAGATTTCAATGAATTATTTACCGACCATGGATATGATCTTAAAAGAGTGCAGATGACAATATGGAATATGCCGGCAAATGCTCTTGAAAGTAGTAATATATCTCAAATGATAGAGATTGAAAATCTGGTTGGGGGAAATGTTATTTACCCATACACTGCCAAGTTAGACTCAGATGACACGTTAAGCGGTGCCGAGAATGTGATGATAGAAAATTGGAGCGGTGGTACATTTGAGTATTATCCCCAATTTTATAGTCAGCTGGATCATATGATGGATAGTGGCTTCTATCAGGAAATGACGGAATATTCCCTGGAAGATGATTTGCATATCGTATCTACAGAACAAGGAGATATATTTTCCTTATATGGCAACTATGTGATGTCGGCCTATACGAAAAATGAGGATAATATGATGAGTAATGAACGTTGGTCTGAGATAGATACTTATGTGAATGCAGGACTTATGGATGCTACCAATGGATACAGCACCGGCACCATCATTCGCTTGGTCAAAAGTTATCTTAATGAGACAACAACATATAGTTTAAGTCCCGGAAAAGTTCCTGATGAACAGAACTTTATAGAATATTTTTTATATGATAATAAGAAAGGTTTTTGTGTCCATTATGCCACGGCAGCGACAATCATTTTCCGATACTATGGCATACCGGCACGTTATGTCGAAGGTTATGTCATTTCGCCGGGGGATTTTAAAGAGAACGCAGACGGTACATATACGGCGATTGTCAAAGATAATCGTGCCCATGCCTGGAGTGAGGTTTATAGTAATGAATATGGCTGGACACCTGTCGAAGTCACAGCGGCATACACTGAAGGGCAAATTCCGGAACAAAATCGAAGTACAGAAACGACGAATGAGCAGCAAAAAGAATCAACAGATACGGAGACAGAATCTTCTAATAAGGAAACAAAGGATTCATCTTCAGCGTCTGAAATCAAAGCGGATAAAACCTCATTCATTAACCTGCTTATTGTCATTTTAATCATGATGACGATAGTCGGATTAATTGTTATCAGGCGTTATATCATAGTAAATAACAGATATCAAAAAATATATAGTAAAGATAAAAGAGAAAGTATCTGTACATGCTATGAAGAAATCATAAAACTTTTGAAATTTCAGGATTATGAATATGATATGTCAATGAGTGAAGAGACGTACGCACGTAAAGTTGAAGACAGTTTTGACTTCCTGGAAAAAGGAGAATTTATAAATCTTACAAAAATCATTTTAAAATCAACCTATAGCCGGCACGAACCCACAAATATGGAAAAGTCTTATGCTTTGAAGTTATATAAAAAATTCAGACAGGAAGCAGTCAGAAAGCTTAAAACAGCCAGGAAGTTATGGTTGGTGTGGGGAAAATGTTTGTAATTATAGTGTTTAACATTTTTTAAGCTCGTGCTATAATAGATTTGATCGTTCTTATTTATATAAATACTATTAAAAGGATAAGGTGAATTCAATGAGTTTAATGAAGGATTGGGAGAATATTGTTGCTGCTAATAGTCAGGATGCGATGTCACAGCAGAAGTTTTGGACAGAGTATTACATGTTGGAAAAAGGCATCTATGAAAAACTTTTAGAAGAACCGGATAAAATCGTGACGGGAACCGTAAAAGAGCTTGCCGAGATATATGCTGTAGAACCGGCCATCATGATTGGTTTCTTGGATGGAATTAATGAAAGCATCAACACACCGAATACGATTGAATCGTTAGAAGAAGATTCCAAGGTAATGCTTGAGATTAATTTAGAGCTTCTCTATAAGAATATGGTAGCGGCCAAAACAGACTGGTTATATGAATTGCCCCAGTGGGAAGCACTTATTTCCGAAGAGAGAAGAAAAGAACTTTATAAAGAACAAAAAAGTTCTACCACAATCGTTAAAGGTAAAAAGGTCGGACGTAATGAACCCTGTCCCTGTGGCAGCGGTAAAAAGTATAAACATTGCTGTGGAAGATAGTCATTTGCTTTCGGGTGGATTCTACCACCCGGAGCTTCCATTTTCACTGTTTATCGTCCTCGTATTGCTTTATAATGCGCTCCAGTATAGCAGCCTTACGTTCATCTGAGTGTTCATGCACATTATCATCAATCGCATTCATAAAATCTTTGATTTTCCCCTCATCGATTTCCCGCAGGACTTTATATAGATGGCTATTCTTTTTGATAATGAATTTATCGCTCAAATCAAATCACTTCCTAATTTATTCTTCAAAAATAATTTCTAATGTTTTGTTAATGATAATGCCTACATATTTTGTTAAGTTTGTGACATTAATATTTTCGATATCAATACCAGATGAAACCATAGAGGTATTTAGATGATGACTCGTATAGGCTATTTCAAAAAAATTATAAGGGTTTGTGATGATAAAGTATTGATCACACAAAATCCAGTTTTTTTCTGTTAGTATAAATTCCAATTTGCTTTCGATTGAGTTTTCACTATGATCATATTTATTATAGTTAAATATGATTAAGAATCGTTTGAACAATGTTTCGTTTTTAAAAGCTTCAATCAATAAAATATCTTTATCAGAAATACCAATTTCCGAACATTCCTTTTGATTAGATGCCGGTAATTTCGATATGATATTATCAATAACCCTGTATTGCCTTTCGCTCCTCGTATGGTTCATCGTTCTTCGAATCAAGGTGTTCTTAGCCATTTCAAAGCAAATATACGTAAGTCTGTATTCTCTTTCCAAGGCATCTTTATTTAAAGCAAAAAATAAATATTTCAAAAGCGGGACATAGCTCAGACTTATAATATTTTGATATATCCTTCCGTTACTATTTAGTTTTAACCGATGGATAATCTTATATTTTAATGAATTGTTATGCGGCTCAAATTTAGGCTGGGCAAAATATTCATAAATGCGATTATTATAGTATGCTGTTATTTTCCCGCTTCGGTTGATCCAACGGCTTAGTAAACTAGAATCAATTCCAATATTAAGGGCAATTTCTTTATTGTAAACCCCTGCTTCTTTTTTGAGTATTTCACACATTACCAAAAAAGTTTCTTCTACAACAAAATTATCTTTTGTACTCATCTGCGATTCCTCCCTCATTGTCTCGCACAAATATCATCTTAGTAGAAATTGCTAATTATTTTGCAATATGATATTATAATAATAATAAACATCGCAGGTATACTTAAACTCCGATATTATCTCAAATATTAATAAATTATCTTACGAATATCAACTAACAAATTCTGGTAAACGCAAGATACTTGACAGGAGCGAAAAAATGTCTGAAAATTTCAAAAAAGAAGATTAAAGAGTTGTAAAGACATACAGCTCTTTAGAAAGATCATATGGTTTATTTCGTGAGTTTCGCTAAATCCATAAAGAAAGTTGGATATGAAATATCGATACAGTCACTGCCTTTAATTGTTGTCATGCCTTCACAATTCAGTGCCGCAACTGAAAATGACATCGCAATTCGATGATCAGCCTTGCTGTCAATAACGGCACCGTGCAGAGGAGAACCTCCCTGTATAATCATGCCGTCATCTGTAGGTGTTACGTTGGCACCCATAAGGGATAAGTTTTCTGATACAGTATCAATCCGATTAGTCTCCTTTACTTTAAGTTCTTTTGCATCTTTGATGACTGTTTGACCATTGGCGAAACAGGCCAATATGGCGATAACAGGCAATTCATCAATGAGTCTGGGAATGATTGCCCCTTCAATAACCGTTCCCTGAAGAGAACTGGACTTTACGATGATATCGGCAACCGGTTCGGTCTCCTTGTCCCGAATGTTTTCCAAAGCAATGTCGGCACCCATATCCCGACAAACATCCAATAGGCCTGATCTCGTTGGGTTAATACCTACATTCTTAATGAAGAGATGTGAATTGGGAACAATTAATGCGGCGGCAATAAAATATGCGGCTGAAGATATATCTCCCGGCACGATGATTTTCTGAGCGGATAATTGATTAACCGGATATATGGTAGTGGTTGTGTGACTAGATTCTAAGTTGACACCAAAAGACTTCATCATTAATTCGGTGTGATTTCTTGATAAATAAGGCTCGGTAACGCTTGTGGCTTTGTCGGCATATAACCCGGCAAGTAATATAGCGGATTTAACCTGAGCTGAAGCTACGGGAGAGTTATAATTTATGCCTTTAAGCGCACCACCTTTGATATGTAATGGTGTACAGCCATTATGATTAAGACTTTCGATTTGCGACCCCATCCTGGCAAGGGGCGTTATAATACGTGTCATGGGACGTTTCTGGATAGATTCATCACCATTTAAGATTGATTCAAAATTTTGGGCAGCCAAAAGACCTGAGATCAAACGGGTTGTTGTCCCACTGTTCCCTGTATCTAAAACGGATTCCGGCTGTTTTAATCCCCGAAGTCCTCTGCCGTGAATACGAACAATATCATGATGATTTTCAATGCGTATTCCCATCTTACGGAAACAATCAATTGAAGAAAGACAATCAGCCCCCTGAAGAAAATGATGGACTTCGGTGATGCCTTCTGATATTCCGCCAAGCATAATACTTCTATGGGAAATAGATTTATCGCCGGGGATTATCACCTCTCCGTTAAGGGCCTTTGATTTTTTGATCTCCATGGTATGTTTAACTCCTTCCTATGCTAACAACGTTCATGTACAGTATAATGGAACTTTCTTAGAATCCGGGCCGCTTTTCCCGATGCACCGGCAGCATCAAATTCAATACGTAGTGCGCCTTCCTGAAACTCCCGATTATGAACGATTCCGATATTTTTAATGCTAATTGAATTACTGGCTAAAATAGTTGAAAGCGTGGCAATAGCTCCGGCCTCATCAATAATGTCTACATAAATTTCATAGAGTGGTTTAATATATCCTTTAGCTCTGGCTAACGGGATGTTGTCCCGGTATGTTTTAGCCTGATTAAAATATTGGGTTAAAAAATCTGTGTTATGGTTAGCTATTGCCCGATTAACCTTTGTCAAGCCAGTCATATAGGTCTCTAATGCTTTTTGAATATATGTATTATTTTCGATACATATTTGCTGCCACATTACCGGTGATGATGAGGCGATCCGGGTGATATCTTTAAAACCGCCGGCTGCAAGCATCTGCATTAGTCCTTCTTCGTTATCAGAGCCTCTGACAAGATTAACTAAAGTGTAAGCAATAATATGAGGCAAATGACTGATAGCCGCCGTAATGAAATCATGCTCATGATAATCAAGTACCAATGGAAGGGTACCGGTTTCCTTGAGAAGATTTATTAGAAAATCAACCTGTACCGGATTTGATTTTTCTGTCGGGGTAATGATATAATAGGCATTTTCAAATAAATGACCATTTGCATTTGGATAACCTGTTTTTTCAGAACCGGTCATAGGATGGCCACCGATAAAGTTTTCTTCCAAATCATAGGTTATGACAGCCCCATGAATTGAAGATTTTACACTGCCGACATCGGTTAAAATACAATTTTTATCGATGATAGTTTTCAAATCCTTTAACTTTTCAATATTGATGCTTACCGGGGCACATAAAAAGATAATTCGGCAGTCGGCAAAGCTTGCGTCTATAGAATCGTGGGCATGATTTAAAATGCCGTCACGCAGGGCAGCGGTTAAGTTTTCTCGGTTACTGTCAAAAGCTCTAATGATAAAATCAGGATGTGTCCGGCGGAGAGCTTTGGCCATAGAGCCGCCGATTAATCCTAAACCGATAAAGCCTATTGTTGTTTTATTCATAAATTAAATTTCCTCCTGTTTCTCCTAAAAAACAAAGAAACTTCCATGTCATGTACATACCCTCAGTTGACAAAGTAACATACGCCTCAACTGAGGGTATTAATTCAGATTAGCATTATTAAAAGTAAAAATCAAGGTTTTTTCAGATTTTTGTTTTTACACTCTAAATTGTCATAAAACTCTTGAAAAATACGATAATTTTTAGTAAAATGTTTACATGGCTTATTCTTACGAGAATGATGTACGAATCAAGGAAAAAGCCGACGAAAAAAGTATTGGAGGAAGATGGACATGAAGGTTTATAAGACGCAGGACATACGTAATATCGTTATTTTAGGACATGGTGGCTGTGGAAAGACCACATTGGTAGAATCAATGGCCTATGCAACAGGTACTATAGGAAGGCAGGGTCGTGTTGAAGATGGCAACACAATTAGTGATTATGATAAAGAAGAAATCAAGAGAAGGTTTTCAATAAGCACATCAGTTGTTCCGATTGAATGGAATTTCTGGAAAATCAATTTATTAGATACACCGGGGTACATGGATTTTGTCGGTGAAGTAGAGGAAGCACTGTCTATCGCAGATGCTGTCATTATTGTTGTTTCTGCTAAATCAGGGGTTGAAGCAGGCACCGAAAAAGCATGGAACTACTGCGAGAAGAATAAATTGCCCAGAGCTATCTTTGTGACGAATATGGAAGATGAACATGCAAACTATTTAAAAGTTGTTGAAGATTTAAAAGCTTTATATGGCAAGAAAATCGCTCCTTTCCATCTTCCCATTAAAGAAAATAATAAGTTTATCGGTGCGGTAAACGTGGTTAACATGGAAGGCAGGGAGTTTATCCAGGGAGGCAAGTGGAAAGCCATGGATATTCCGGAAAGCATCAATTCCGATTTAGCGCCTTGTAGAGAAGCTTTACTAGAAGCAGTTGCCGAAACCAGTGAAGAATTGATGGATAAGTATTTTGACGGTGAAGAATTTACCGTAGATGAGATTATAGATGCATTACGTATCAACGTTAATGAAGGTAATATTGTTCCTGTTCAGTGCGGATCGGGTTCATTGGGATATGGTATTGAAAATTTGTTACAGACCTGTGTTGAATTCATGCCATCACCGATACGGGATAATATCAAGATATTTGGAAAAGATCCAAGAACTGAAAAAGAGTATAATGTTGATTACGATTCCAGACGACCTTTTTCCGGATATGTATTTAAAACAATTGTGGATCCATTTATCGGAAGATATTCCCTGGTGAAAGTGTGTTCTGGTGAACTTAAGTCAGATGCCGTTATTTTTAACTATGATAAAGACACCGAAGAAAAGTTATCCCGTCTCTATATTATGAGAGGTAAGGAGGCGATTGAGGTTCCGGAATTAAAGGCCGGTGATATCGGTGCTATAGCAAAATTAAGCAATACGTCCACCGGAGATACCCTTTCTCTTAAGAGTGCACCACTGGTCTTTGACAAGTTTGAACTCAGCGTTCCTTATACATATAAGCGATATAAAGCAAAGAACAAGGGAGACGAGGATAAAGTTTCCCAGGCACTCCAGAAGATGATGGATGAAGATGTGACATTAAAAATATTTAATGATGCAGAAAACAGACAGTCATTGATTTACGGAATGGGCGACCAGCATCTGGATATCACGGTAAGTAAACTTCAGGCCAAATATAAGGTTGAGATTGAATTGAAGAAACCTCGTGTACCTTATAGGGAAACGATTAAGAAAAAGGTTTCTGTCAGGGAAAAATATAAAAAACAGTCCGGCGGTCATGGACAATATGGCGATGTAGCTATGGAGTTTGAACCCTCCGGTGATTTAGAGACACCTTATGTATTTGAAGAAAGAGTTGTCGGTGGTTCCGTACCAAGGAATTATTTCCCGGCTGTTGAAAAAGGAATGGCTGATTCTGTTGGCAAGGGACCCTTAGCAGGATATCCGGTTGTTGGTGTTAAAGCCACACTATTTGATGGTTCTTATCATCCGGTGGACTCTTCTGAAATGGCATTTAAGACAGCCGCAAAGCAAGCATTTAAAACGGCATTTTTAGAGGCTTCTCCGGTTATACTTGAGCCCATTGCCTCATTAAGTGTCTATGTACCGGATCACTACACCGGTGACATTATGGGAGATTTAAATAAGCGAAGAGGCCGGGTATTGGGTATGAATCCAACCGATTCAGGTAAGACTGAGATTGTAGCAGATATTCCGCTGGCAGAGCTTTATGGATATTCAACAGATTTAAGATCAATGACAGGTGGCCGCGGTGATTTCGCTTATTCCTTTAACCGTTATGAGCAGGCACCATCAGATGTTCAGGCTAAAGTCATTGAAGAAGCGAAGAAGAATACCGAAGAATAAACAATGACGATATAAAAGAAAATGATTTGGTTGACAAACTATCATAATATAGGTAGAATATATCTTAATTGAAAATCATTCACGTTATAGAGTCTTTGAGTGCATGTTGGTTACGAACCAACATGAATTAGAGTGGTACCCCGGAAATAAAAAGCCCTTTCGTCTCTAAAGATGAAAGGGCTTTTTTATATTTGGCGAAAGGCAGGTAATTAATTTGGCAGTAACTTATAATCATAAGGAAATCGAAAAAAAATGGCGTAAATCCTGGGAAGAAAAACCAATCAATGTTGAGGATGGTACAAAGGAAAAGTATTATTGTCTGGATATGTTCCCTTACCCTTCAGCAAATGGGCTGCATGTCGGCCACTGGAGAGGTTATGTTATTTCAGATGTATGGAGCCGATATAAAATACTTAAAGGTTATTATCTTATCCATCCGATGGGTTGGGATGCTTTTGGTTTGCCGGCGGAGAATTATGCAATAAAGATGGGGGTTCATCCTGAAAAATCTACGACACAGAATGTTGCGAAAATCAAAGAACAGATTAAACAGATATCGGCAGTGTATGATTGGGATATGGAAGTCAATACAACAGATCCTGCGTTTTACAAATGGACGCAATGGATATTTGTTCAAATGTTTAAAAAAGGACTGGCCTATGAAAAAGAGATGCCTATTAACTGGTGTCCATCATGTAAAACCGGATTAGCGAATGAAGAAGTCATCGGTGGCGAATGTGAACGCTGCGGAACCAGCGTTACGAAGAAAAATCTCAAGCAATGGATGCTAAAGATTACCGAATATGCAGATCGGCTGCTGGAAGATTTAGATCAACTTGATTGGCCCGAAAAAGTTAAAAAAATGCAGGCAGACTGGATTGGTAAGTCCTATGGTGCTGAGGTTGATTTCGGGATTCGTGGAAGAGATGAAAAAATCAAAGTGTATACCACCAGACCGGATACTTTATATGGTGCCACATTTATGGTACTGGCTCCGGAACATTCTTTAGCGGCTGCATTGGCGACTAAGAGCCAGAAAGACGCTGTAGCAGATTATATCTATAAAGCATCCTTGAAATCATCTGTAGACCGTCTCCAGAGCAAGGAAAAGACCGGCGTCTTTACCGGAAGCTATGCCATTAATCCGATGAATCACGAACTGATTCCCATTTGGCTTTCCGATTATGTTTTGGCAGACTATGGAACTGGTGCAATTATGTGCGTTCCGGCTCATGATGAGAGAGATTTTGAATTTGCGAAGAAGTTTGACATTCCTATTGTGGAGGTTATTTCTAAAGACGGCCAGCCATCAAAGGAATTAACCGAAGCCTATGTTGATGCCGGTATCGTTATTAATTCAGGCGAATGGAATGGAAGGAAATCTTCCAAACTTAAAGAAGAAGCCCCTGATATGATTGAAAAAAAGGGACTAGGCAAAAAAACAACCAACTATAAACTCAGAGATTGGGTATTTAGTCGGCAGCGTTATTGGGGAGAACCCATCCCGATTATTCATTGTGAACATTGCGGCTGTGTACCGGTTCCGGAAGAGGAACTTCCTTTAATATTGCCGGAAGTCGAAAGCTATCAGCCAACAGGAACAGGAGAGTCGCCCTTAGCCGATATTCCTGAATGGGTTAACACTACATGCCCCGTGTGTAAAGGCCCGGCAAAGCGGGAAACAAATACAATGCCTCAATGGGCCGGATCATCGTGGTACTTCCTCAGATATGTTGATAATAAGAATGATAAAGCGCTTATTTCAAAAGAAAAGGCAGAAAAATATTTGCCGGTAGATATGTATATCGGTGGTGTTGAGCATGCCGTACTCCATTTACTATATTCAAGATTCTATACTAAGTTTCTTTATGATATCGGAGTGATTGGCTTTGAGGAACCCTTTGTAAAATTATTTAATCAAGGGATGATTACCGGAAAGAACGGTATAAAAATGAGCAAATCAAAAGGCAATGTTATTTCACCGGATGATTTAGTCAGAGATTATGGCTGTGACTCTCTGCGGCTTTATGAATTATTTGTTGGCCCGCCGGATCTGGATTCCGAATGGGATGACAGGGGTATTGATGGTGTGTATCGATTTATCAATCGTTTTTGGAATATGGTGATGGAAAATAAAGACAAAGAGATCAAGGCAACAAAAGAACTGATAAAGGTACGCAATCAAATGATTCATGATATTTCTACACGTTTGGAGCAATTTAGTTTAAATACGGTTGTCTCAGGATTTATGGAATATAATAACAAGCTTATTGATTTGACGAAGACCACGGGTGTCGATAAGGAGACTTTAGAGACAGCCATTATTCTATTAGCACCCTTTGCTCCCCATATAAGCGAAGAATTATGGCTGCAATTAGGCCATGAAGACAGCGTATTCAAAAATCATTGGCCATCTGCAGATGAAGAAGCCATGAAGGAGGATGAAGTTAATATAGCAGTACAACTCAATGGTAAAACAAAAACAGTGATCAAGGTATCAGCAGATGTTAAGAGGGAAGAAGTTTTAGTCTTGGCTAAAGAGGCTTTGGCATCTAAGCTTTCGGGAAATATTATTAAAGAAATTTATGTTCCCGGCCGAATTGTCAATATCGTTGCAAAATAATTAAAAAGATAGGGCTGTCTCAAAAGTATTCGTTAATGACTTTTGGGACACCCCTATGTTTAAGATTGTTTATTCATTGCACTCAGAGCTTCAAACATTTGCATTTGTTCAGGAGAGAGCATAGATTTCAAATTGTTAACAATATCTCCCTTATTACTATCCATATGATTAAATTCCGGGTTCAGCTCTGACATCATTTGGCTAATGTCTGAGGTGTTTTCTAAATGATTAAATTTTTCATATAATTTACTTACATTTAGAAAATTGAGAACCTTATCAATGTTTTCTGCTTCAGGGCCGCCTACATATTGACGGATATCTTTTAATAGTTCTTCCGGCTCCATTTTTTTGCTGCCAATTCCGCAAGCTTCCAGGGTCTGAGGATTATTGAAAAATTCTACTGTATTTTGCATTTCCATAAATCTGGCAATCATGGCCATTCGTGAGCCGGTGGAAGAATTTAAGTAGGGTATGAGAGCTTTAATTAGTTGAGATTTGCCTCGGCAAGTCCTCTCATCTAGTTGGGTTGTCTTTACTGTTCTATCATTATTTATAAGATCACATCCTTATTTCTTATTGTAAACCTTATATAATATATGCAACAGGCCAGGGTTTATGATAAGAATATAAGCTCATTTTTTAGGGGAATGGTACACAAAGGAGTTTTTGTAAATTTGGGGTGACCAAACAGGAATTTTGTCATATAATGTTAGAGAAGAATTAAATATTAGGAGATTCTATAATGGAGCGGTATGGAGAAGTCGTCGACTTAAGCAAACAAAGTATCTCTAAAAGTAAGGCTAAAGATCAACCTATCTATTCGGATAGTCTGATTATAGATGATAATACAGTCTATGAAATAGATTTGGAATGCTTGCAAAAAAGAAATGAACGAAACAAAAAATAAAAATCAGGATGTAGCTTACGCTACATCCCGACCCTAATCATAAGTAGTTCTTAGAACCCGTTGCCGCACAAACAACTGATGAGTATGATCCAGATAATACAGTCACATCCGCCATCATTACCACCAAAGAGGCCGCCTCTGCCACCGCCAAAGCTATCACCACAACAGCACAACAGTAAGATGATTAATAGGCAGTTATTTCCGCCAAATCCATCATTACATCCACAGTCGTTGTTGCAGCCGGTTGCTGCTAAGTCACTCATACTTTGTTCCTCCTGAACTTGCTTTTGATTTATATTATGCGAATGGATACATTTTTGATACCAAATTTTTTTAAAAAATAAAATAATTGGAAAATCATAGTCGGATGAATAGATGACTCATTTTACACATCATTAAAAAGTTGTAAAAAATATATTTTTTACAGAAAATTCGACAAATAATTCGTTTCATTTATGATAATATATATATTACTATCCTTTGACAGTGTAGCAGCTTGTCAATGAAGTTAACAAGAGAGACAGATTATCTTGATGGCTGTAAATATAGGAAATAATTACTTGGAAGGGGTGTTAATGGTGATAGACAGTACTTATAAGATGACAGAATTAGGCTACTCTTTAAAAGAATACCGAGTGCGCAACAATATAACCCAGCAGGAGCTGGCAGAGCGCATTGGCGTTAGTACCAATACGATACATTTATGGGAAACTAAGAGGTGTAAGCCTTCTATGGGTTCTTTACTCATTTTGTCTGATCTTCTTGGAGAACCGCTGCTGGAGATTATAACAAAGTCTAAAAGAGTCTACCAGTGAATATATTACGCTAAAGATGAAAGGAAGTGTTAATTTGTGAAAAAAGAGCCGGTATTAGTCATTATGGCGGCAGGAATGGGCAGCCGCTATGGTGGTTTAAAGCAGATTGACCCTTTAAATAGTGAAGGAGATCTGATTATAGATTTTTCTGTTTTTGATGCTGTCAGAGCAGGCTTTAAAAAGGTGATTTTTGTTATTAAAGAAGAAATGGAAGAGGATTTTAGGGAAAGGATTGGGGATAAAATCAAGTCTTACATCCAGGTCGAATATGTGTATCAAAGGATTGATTATCTGCCGGCTGGCTATGGTGTACCTGAAGGAAGGGTAAAACCCTGGGGAACAGGCCACGCTATTTTAAGCTGTTTAGATGTAATCAACCAACCCTTTGCGGTCATCAATGCCGACGATTATTATGGCATAAGTTCCTTTATCGAAATTTATAATTTCCTTTCCGGCTGCTCCATAACAAATCGTGGACATCATGTAATGGTCGGATACATATTAGAAAATACATTAACGGATTATGGACATGTGGCGAGAGGTGTTTGTGAGATAGATAAGAATGGAATGCTGCTTAATATCAATGAACGGACATATATTGAGAAGAAAGACAGTTACACGGCTTACACGGAGGATAAAGGAAAGAATTGGGTAACAATACCCGAAGGCAGTACAGTATCGATGAATATGTGGGGATTTGATGAAAGTATTTTAGAAGAGTTAAAAAAGGGGTTTTTGAAATTTCTGGATATAGCATTAGTTAATAATCCTCTTCAATGCGAATATTTTCTGCCTAATCTGGTAGGTGAACTTATTGGGGAAGGAAAAGCTGATGTTAAGGTTTTAAAGTCCAAAGAGCGGTGGTATGGTGTCACCTATAAGGAAGATAAAGCCGTTGTTACTGCTGCCATCGAAGCCATGAAGCAGGCAGGGAAATATCCAAGGTTTCTCTGGAAGTAAATAACTAAACAACAGAATTTTAAGGTTCACTTTATTGGCATAGGCAGGCTTAGAGCCTGCCCCCTTTTGGTCACAATAGAAGTTTTTGAAGATTTAACTGTCCCCAGCCTTGCTGAGACTTGGGGCGGTTTAAATTGTCACAGCTGTCTTTAAGCTTCAACTTAACCTCTCTGTTTTTCATATCAGGATATTTTTCCAATAATAAAGCCATGGCTCCGGATACAATGGGTGTAGCCATGGATGTTCCACTTCGGTAAGTATAGGTATATTGTCCCAGTACTTTTTTGTGATGGCAGGACATGATATTTGAACCGGGAGCGACAATATCGGGTTTTATAATACAATCCCTGGTCGGACCCCTTCCGGAATAATTGCACATATTGCCCCCATTTATTTTAATGCATTTATTATCATCAGATGAGCCGACAGTAATAACCTTTCGGCTGATTCCCGGTGCCGTGACACTCATCGGTTTCGGACCATTATTTCCAGCGGCAACAATAACAACTAATCCGCTGTCCCAAGCCTCATTGACACCTTGAACCAAGATTGAATCCTCTTCTACAGGATCCCCTACTTTAGTTCCCACAGAGATATTTAATATTCGAGTTTTATATAGATCTTTATTCTCAATGACCCACCTGATACCATCGAGTACAGAGGGAATAGAACCATTACCTTCATAATCTAAAACTTTACCAATAATAAGATGACTTTCCGGCGCAATCCCGGTATATTTCCCATCCAATGAAATGCCGTTTCCTGAACTTATGCCCGCTATATGGGTACCATGGCCATTATCATCATATATTTGGCGTCTATGATTAACAAAATCTTTAAAAGCGACAATTCGATTAAACGGATCCTTGAAATCCTTATGAGGAAAGATTCCGGTATCGAGAAAAGCAATGCCGACCCCTCGGCCGGTATATTTAATTGAATCCCGGGGTACTTTACAAATGACGGAATAAGCAATATTCATAAGAACCTCTTTTTTATTTAATATATTCAAAGATGTAAATTGGGTGAGAACAGACTTGAAATAAGACGAAAAATGCTATACAATAAAAAAAGCGATAATTAGGAGGACGATATATAATGGAAAAAATCAGAATGACAGTTCCCTTGGTAGAAATGGATGGCGACGAGATGACGCGCATACTTTGGCGCTTTATCAAAGATGAGTTATTACTGCCTTTTATTGATTTGAAAACAGAATACTATGATTTAGGGTTAGAGAAGAGAAACGAAACTGGTGATCAAATCACTATTGACTCCGCACTGGCAACGAAAAAGTATGGTGTTGCAGTTAAATGTGCGACAATCACACCCAATGCTGCTCGTATGCCGGAATATAAGTTAAAAGAGATGTGGAAGAGCCCTAATGGAACAATTCGTGCCATTCTTGACGGAACCGTATTTCGTGCACCGATTGTTGTTAAAGGTATCGAATCGTGTGTAAAGAACTGGGAAAAGCCTATTACAATAGCCCGACATGCTTATGGTGATGTCTATAAAGGTGTTGAGATGAAGATCCCTGCCGCTGGAAAAGTAGAGTTGGTTTATACGGCAGAAGATGGCAATATCGTTAAAGAAGAAGTTCATAACTTTACCGGAGCCGGGATTGTCCAAGGGGTACATAATTTAAACAATTCAATTGAGAGCTTTGCCAGGAGCTGCTTTAATTATGCCTTAGATACAAAGCAAGATTTGTGGTTTGCCGCAAAGGATACGATTTCCAAAAAGTATGACCATACTTTCAAGGATATTTTCCAGGAAATCTATGATGCAGAATATGATGAAAAATTTAAAGCTGCAAGAATCGAATACTTCTACACTTTGATTGATGATGCAGTGGCTCGGGTTATGAAGTCAAAGGGCGGCTATATCTGGGCTTGCAAGAACTATGATGGTGATGTCATGAGTGATATGATTTCTTCTGCATTCGGCTCATTGGCGATGATGACCTCTGTTTTAGTATCTCCGGAAGGATACTATGAGTATGAAGCAGCCCATGGTACCGTGCAAAGACATTATTATAATCATCTTAAGGGGCATGATACATCAACGAATTCAGTTGCCACTATTTTTGCATGGACAGGAGCCCTTAGAAAACGCGGAGAGCTAGATGACAATAAGCAGCTCATGGAATTTTCCGACAAGTTGGAAAGAGCAACTATAAAAACCATTGAATCAGGCCAGATGACAAAAGATTTGGCATTAATTACATCATTAGAAAATCCTGTTGTATTAAACAGCCTCGGATTTATCAAAGCCGTGCGGAAATCTTTAGAAGATGAATAGTTTTTAAGAGTGAAAAGGATTGCCGCCTTGCTATTATAGTTAGATTACGGTAATCCTTTTTACGCGATTAGATCATCTCCAATTGCTCAAGACGTTCTAATAATTCCAGATACTCATTCTCCAACCTTTCTTTTTCATTGGCAATTTCTAAAAGTTTATCAGGATTTGTATAAACATCCTCATTGGTTAATAACGAATCCAGTCGGCTTGTAGACAATTCGATTTCTTCAATCCGCTCCTCGACTTTAATGATATCATTTTGTCGCTTGCGTTCTTTTGCCTGTTCTTCCTTACGTTTTAGATAGTCATTTTTCCCAGAGGAGATAACTTTGGATTCTATTGATTTAAAGGAAATCTCTTCGCCATTATTCTCTTTTTTTATAAGATACTCATCATAATTGCCAGAATAACTTATAATTTCACCGTTTTCCAAATCAAGGATTCTATCCGCTGTGGCATTGACAAAATAACGGTCATGGGAAACATATAAAATTGTTCCGGTATAGCTTGCTATGGCACGTTCCAGTATTTCCTTTGAAATAATATCCAGGTGATTGGTTGGCTCATCAAGAATTAAAAAATTAGCATCGGAAAGCATGAGTTTGGCTAAGGAAACCCGGCCTTGTTCACCACCGCTTAAATCTTTAATCTGTTTAAATACGCCATCACCGGTAAATAAAAAGGCGGCCAATGTATTGCGGATTTTGGTATGATTAAGTGATGGATAGTCACCGGCTATCGCTTCGAAAATTGTATCTTCTGGATTAAGAAGCTGATGTTCCTGATCATAATAACCAATATGCACATTGGCTCCCAGCTTGATATCTCCGGAAGTTGCCGGTATAAGACCATTGATGATTTTCAAAATCGTTGTTTTGCCTGTACCATTATTTCCAATAAGGGCAGCTTTTTCACTGCGCTTTATATCAATATTAACATTGTCAAATAACGTTAAGCTGTCAAAGGATTTGCTTAAGTTTTCTATATGCAGCACATCATTTCCACTTAAATGACTGGGTGTCAGCTGAAAGTGCATTGAAGGCATATTCGTCTTCGGCTTGTTAAGAGTTTCTATTTTATTCAGCATCTTCTCACGACTTTCGGCTCTTTTGATAGATTTTTCGCGATTAAAAGATTTCAGTTTCCTGATAACAGCCTCCTGATGCTGGATTTCTTTTTGTTGATTTGTATATGCTTTGATCTGAGCCTCCCGTAAAAGTGCTTTTTTATCAGCATAAGCCGTATAATTCCCTGAAAAAACACGGCATTGATGGTGGTCGATTTCAATAACTTTTGTGACAATACGATTTAAGAAGTAACGGTCATGGGAAACAATAAGAACTGTTCCTGGGTATCCCAACAGAAATGTTTCCAGCCATGCAATGGAATCTATATCCAGATGGTTTGTTGGCTCATCTAATAGCAGGATATCCGGTTTGGATAATAAAAGCCGCCCTAATGATATCCTTGTTTTTTGCCCACCGGACAATGTGCGGATAAGTTTGCCAAAATCCTCTTCCTTAAACCCCAGGCCTTTGAGTATGCCGGTGACTTCGCTATTACAGGCATAACCGTTCATGGATTCAAATTGATGCATTAAATGGGTATATGTTTTAAGCAATAAGGAGAGTTCGGGTTCTTCTAAATCTTTCATTTCTAATTCTAATTGTTTCAACCTTGCATAGAGGGTGGTAACCTCTTTTTTTTCTTCCATAAGTTCGTCAAAGATGGTTCGTTTTTCAGAAATATCCTGATGCTGCGAAAGATAGCCGATGGTTTTTCCTTTGGCAGTAACGACTTCCCCTAAATCAGCCGGAAGCTCACCGATAATGATTTTAAGCAGAGTTGATTTTCCCGCGCCATTAATGCCGACAATGGCGGCTTTTTCATGATTTTCAATATGAAATGAAATGTTTTCTAAGATAACATCTGTTCCGAAAGATTTACTGATATGTTGACATGCAAGAATCATCTTTATTCAATGACCCCTTTCTTAATAAGCTTAAAGTACCCTCTATTGACAAAATAGAACACCGTGTATTATTTTGTCAACCAAGGGGTATCATAATTTATGCAGTTACTATCATATCATTTATATTAGGCAAAGTCTACTATTACACTGCCAAGGTTGACATTATATAAAGTATTTTATATAATGGATTTAGTGTATATTAGGATAAACTAAGGAGAGGTTTACAAATGAACGAACGAGAAATATCTTCAGCGGTTATTAAAAGACTGCCTAGATATTACAGATATCTTGGAGAATTGTTGGAAAATGATGTGGTAAGGATTTCCTCAAAAGAGTTGAGCGAGCGTATGAAGGTGACTGCATCACAGATAAGACAGGATTTGAATAATTTTGGCGGCTTCGGACAGCAAGGCTACGGTTATAATGTTGAGTATCTATATAATGAAATCGGAAAGATATTAGGACTTAGCGCAACCCATCACATGATTATTGTGGGTGCAGGTAATTTAGGACAGGCGTTGGCCAACTACGATTTTAGCCGAATCGGATTTAAAGTCATTGGTATTTTTGATATCAACCCAAGACTTGAAGGCTTGGCGGTCCGTGGTGTTGAGATACAGATGTTGGATGCATTAGAGACTTTTATAAAAAACCATAATATTCAGGTCGTAACATTGACAGTACCTAAGAAACAGGCCAGAGGCATAGCTAAGCAGCTGGAAGAGTGGGGAATAAGGGCTATATGGAATTTTGCCCCGACAGATTTGAATTTATCAGATTGTGTTTGTGTGAAGAATGTGCATTTAGATGAAAGCCTGATGACCCTTTCTTATAATTTGAGAAACAGAGGAAAGGAAAAATACAGTTATAAATCATATATGGAGGACTAGTGCACCTGAATGAATCATTTACTTAGTGGTATAGAAATGAAACAGATTGATGAATATACGATTAATGTTCTGGGGATTCCTTCTTTGGTATTGATGGAAAGAGCAGCCTTAGAGACAACGCATATCATCAGAAAAAATATCCGAAAATCAGATGACATCATTGTCGTCTGCGGCTCAGGAAATAACGGTGGCGACGGCATCGCAATTGCAAGGATGCTGCATCTTAAGGGTTATCATGTCGAAGTTTTTTTTGCCGGTGATGAAACGAAATCATCTGATGAAACAAAAAAACAATTAAAAATTATAAGAAATTTAGGTTTAACTGAATATAATAGTTATGTGGACTTTAATCACGCCCAGGTCATCGTTGATGCTATTTTCGGCATCGGATTGTCAAAACCGGTCACCGGAAGGTATCGCGAGATTATCGAGGCAGTGAATGAAAGTAAAGCCACGGTGTACGCGGTTGATATCCCTTCCGGAATCAATTGTAATGATGGGAAAGTGATGGGGCGTGCTATTAAAGCTGACTATACCATTACTTTTGGCTACAATAAGATAGGTCTTGTGCTATACCCCGGTGCGGCGTATGCCGGCAGAATCAGTGTTGTGGATATTGGCTTTCCGAAGCAGGCGCTAGACCATGTTAAACCAAAAGTCGCCGCAATAGCGGCTTCGGACTTATCAGAATTACCGAAGCGCTATCATTACTCTAATAAAGGTACATATGGAAAGACGCTGGTGATTGCCGGTTCTGAGAACATGAGCGGGGCTTGTTATTTTAGTGCAAAAGCAGCATATTATACCGGCACCGGTCTGGTTAAAATCCTGACAACTCATGAAAACCGGGTTATTTTAGGTTCATCATTGCCTGAGGCGATATTAGAAACATATGATGCCGCAGCAATCAATCTTGATAGCCTTAAGGATACTATTTTATGGGCTGATGTCATTGTTCTTGGACCGGGAATAGGACTTAGTGATGCGGCCAGAACATTGGTTAAGGTGACTTTAAACACAAGTAAAGTACCGGTAATTATTGATGCCGATGCATTGAATATTTTGTCTGAAGATATGAAGCCTTTGAGAGATAGGACATGTCCGGTTATATTGACACCGCATATTAAAGAGATGTCGCGTCTAATTAGTAAGGAGACTTCCTATATTACAGAAAATCTCATTGAAGTATCTCAAAGTTTAAGTGTTAACGAAGCGCTGATTTGTGTTTTGAAGGATGCCAGAACGATTATTACTAATGCCGAAGGGGAAATATGCATCAATACGTCGGGGAATAATGGAATGGCAACAGGAGGCTCCGGAGATGTATTAACAGGTATCATTGCCGGGCTGATTGCCGGCGGACTAACCCCCTTTAAAGCGTCGGCTTTGGGTGTGTTTATCCATGGACTTTCAGGAGATAAGGCATGTCATGTAAAAGGGGAATATGCCTTAGTGGCATCGGATATTATCAATTATATCCCGATGGTAACAAAATTTACTGAATCGAAAGAAGGTTGCGATTAATGGATACTTACAGGTTATCTGCCAATATTGATTTAGATGCTTTCTGGTATAATATATCTGAAATCAGAAGGAATATTAGTTCAGATACGATGATAATGGGTGTGATTAAAGCTAATGGCTATGGACACGGAGCCCTAAAACTGGCCGATACTTTAGTTGAAGCCGGCAGTGAATGGCTGGGAGTTGCATCCGTAGATGAGGGAATAGAACTGAGGCATCATGGAATCAAACTCCCAATCCTTGTTTTAGGCTTTACGCCATGGCAACAATATAGAGAATTAATTACATACAATATTACACCAACGATATTTAGTTATGAAATGGCTGATGAAATGAATAAAATAGCCAGGGAAGCAAGTGTTGTCCTTGATGTCCATATTAAAGTGGATACGGGAATGGGTCGGATAGGATTTAAAAGTGATGATGCCATTGCGCAGATACTTAAAGTAAAGTCGCTTGAGAATCTGAATATGCAAGGGATTTTTACCCATTTTGCATGTTCAGATTTGAAGGATAAAACTTCTGCGCATTTACAGTTATCAAAATTTCATCAAGTTATCGCCGGGCTAAAAGAAAAAGGAATTGATATCCCTATTAAGCATTGCAGTAATAGCGGAGCCATTATAGATATGCCCGAAGCGAATATGGATATGGTCAGACCAGGCATTAGCTTGTATGGTCTTTATCCTTCTGACGAAGTAAACCATCAAAGAGTTCAGCTTAAACCGGTCATGGAAATTAAAAGTCATATTATTTTTATCAAGGAACTTAAAGAAGGTTCCGCAATCGGTTACGGTTCAACTTTTGTGACCAAGAGAAAGACGCTGGTAGCTACGATTCCTGCGGGTTATGGCGATGGTTACCCAAGGAGTCTTTCGAATAGGGGCAGGGTATTGGTTAAGGGACATTCGGTTCCTATTATTGGCCGTGTCTGTATGGATCAATTGATGGTGGATATAACCGATTTTGATGATGTTTTTCTGGGTGATGAAGTAACCTTAATTGGTCGTGACGGTGACGAACGGATTTCCGTAGAGGAAGTCGCTCATATGGCCGGCTCATTTAACTATGAATTTATCTGTGATGTAGGCAGAAGGGTTCCCCGTGTATATTATAAAGAACAGAAAAAAACGGATACAATCTATTACTTGTTTCAGGAGAATTAGCCATCTGATAACACTTAGTGAATACACTTTGGATAAGTGGGAATAATTATCTAAAAGGTATATCGGGAGTGTGAAAGAATTGTTAATAAAAAGAGGCGATATTTATTACGCAGATTTAAGACCTGTCATTGGTTCGGAACAAGGTGGCGTAAGACCTGTTCTCATTATCCAAAATGATACAGGAAATAAACATAGTCCTACGGTCATTTGTGCCGCAATAACATCTAAAATGAATAAGGCAAAGTTGCCGACACATGTAGAATTAGATGCATCAAAATATGAGCTTGTGAAAGATTCAGTCATTTTGTTGGAGCAGGTTCGGACGATAGATAAGAAGCGATTGAAAGAAAAAGTATGCTATCTGGATTCTGAAATCTTAAAGAAAGTGGATAAGGCTTTGGCTATTAGTTTGGAATTATATACATAAGGCTAATAAAATAAAGGAGAAAGGTATGGAAGATGATCACTCTATCATAAAGCGAATTGGCAATGCCATTCGTCGGGCATTACACCTTAAGACTGCTGATGGCGTTACCGAAGAAGAAATTATTTCAATGGTCAGTGAGGGTCACGAGCAGGGGGTTTTAGAAGAAAGCGAAGCGGAGATGATTCATAATATTTTTGAATTAGGCGATAAAGATGTTTCTGATATTATGACCCATCGAAAAAGTATTTTAGGTATCGATGCTAATATAGATTTACAAGAAGCTGCACAGATAATGCTTAATGAACAATTTTCCAGATATCCGGTGTTCGAAGGCGATATTGATAATGTTATTGGGATATTACATCTTAAAGACGTTATGCGCAGCATCATGAATGAAGAGCATAAAGAGACAATAAGAGACATTATGCGGGAACCTTATTTTGTACCGAATACTCAGAATATAGACGTCCTTTTTAAAGAGATGCAGCATAAAAAGGTTCATATGGCTGTTGTTATTGACGAGTACGGGCAAACAGACGGGCTTGTTGCAATGGAAGATTTTATCGAAGAAATTGTTGGGAATATACTTGATGAATATGATATAGATGAGGAGTTTATTCGGGAAACAGGCAATCATACATATATTATGAGGGGACTTACGCCTTTAGAAGCCATTGAAGATGTGTTGGATATTAAATTCGAAGAAAAAGATTTTGATACACTTAATGGTCTTATTATTTCAAAATTGGAAAGAATCCCGATGTCAAATGAAACAACAGTCATTGAATTGTACAATTATCGTTTTGAAGTGATTTCTGTTGAAAATAATATGATACAATATGTGGCAGTGAGCAGCCTCAGTTGACAAAACCATGTCAACTGAGGGTAAAATAAATTCTTAAGACAAATGAAAATACATTAGAAGGGAAGCATACAATGTCAGGACATTCAAAATTTGCTAATATTAAGCATAAAAAAGAAAAAAATGATGCTGCAAAAGGAAAGATATTTACCATTATCGGCCGGGAAATTGCCGTGGCGGTTAAGGATGGGGGCGCGGATCCTGCCAATAACAGTCGCTTAAGAGATGTCATTGCCAAAGCGAAGGCCAATAATATGCCTAATGATACAATAGAAAGAGGTATTAAAAAGGCCAGTGGGGATCTGGGGGCTGTTAATTATGAAATAGTAACCTATGAAGGATACGGTCCCGGAGGGATAGCTATTATTGTTGAAGCATTGACCGATAATCGTAACCGCACTGCTTCAAATGTACGCAATGCATTCACGAAGGGTGGCGGGTTGGTTGGTGCAATGGGCTGTGTTTCTTATATGTTTGATAGAAAAGGAGTTATCATTATAGATAAAGAAGTATCCGATAAAGATGCTGATGAACTCATGATGGTTGCTCTTGAAGCCGGAGCGGAAGACTTCTTGGAAGTGGAGGATAGTTTTGAAATTATCACTGCACCTGAAGAACTGGGGGTAGTCCGTGAAGCTTTGGAGGCTGCCGGCATTCCCTTGGCTTCTGCTGAGGTTACGATGCTGCCAGGGACTTGGGGTACTCTGAATGAAGAAGAAGATATTAAAAAGATTAATCGTATTTTGGACTTGCTTGATGAAGATGAAGATGTCCAGAATGTATATCATAACTGGGATGAATAAAAGTGCAGGGAGGCATAAAGGTGAATGAAATAAAACGAATTAAGAGAGATCTGATTCATTCAGGAAAAATCATTGACTATTATCAAGATACGATAGCGATATCCAATGGGAACATTGTTAAATGGGATTTTATCAAACATAAGGGGGCAGCGGCAGTCATTCCTGTGGATAAAGACGGTAATATTGTGATGGTCAGGCAATATCGTAATGCCATTGATCAATATACATTGGAAATTCCGGCAGGAGGTTTGGATTCGGTTAATGAACCTCCTAAGAATTGTGCGATCCGTGAATTGGAAGAAGAGACAGGTTATAAATCCGCGAATGTAGAGTTCCTGATTGAGCTTTATACAACAGTAGCATTTTGTAATGAAAAGATTTACATATATACTGCAAAGAATTTAATACCAGGCCAGCAGCATTTAGATGAAGATGAGTTTGTTGACATAGAACGATATCCGATTGAGGAACTGGTTCATAAAATTTATGCCGGAGAAATTCAAGATGCAAAAACAATCAGTGGATTATTAGCTTATTATCATACTCTTGGGTAAGCGAAACAAGCATAGCAGTCATTTTACATTCATATACTCATTATAGGTACCCTCAATTGATAAGAGATGTGGATAACCTTGTCAATCGAGGGTGAAATTTTATGATGAGGATGGTGGTTATGACAAGAGAAGTTAAAAGAGGGTATCTATGGCTATTTCTTTTTGTAATAGGACTTGTAATCGGAACCCTATTTGCAAATTATGGGTTTGATTTGGCATCTCTGCAAAAATCTTTTCTTGAGAATTATCAAGTGAATATTATCAATAAGGAAATACTCTGGTCTGACTTATTTGTTCATATACTTATTTCCAGGGCTGCCGTATTTTTACTTTTAGGTGTACTTATCTATTTTTTTAAAAGCAATATGATTCTGTATCTTACAACTGTATATTTGGGATTTGCTTTTGGGGTTATTATTTCATTATTGACAGTAAGCTACGGCGTAAAAAGCTATCTCGTATTATTAGGAATGATGTTTCCTCAATTTTTTGTATACATTGCCCTTTATATCTTGATGATAAAAATTGCCGATTATCAAAAATCATTTGGAACAGAAGTGTTTTTTAAAGAAAAAAGAATCGGGTACCAGAAGATTATACTGATTGTAATTATTGCTTTAGTCATCGGAAGTTTCTTAGAAAGCTATATAAATCCTGTTTTTTTTAAATATATTATCAATTTAATTTAAAAGAATTTATTGTAGAATTCACCATATCTGGTAGACATAAGATAAATATTATCATTATCTGGTATTTCAAGGTCAAAGCATTGATTTTATAGTGTTTTCGTTACTATTTTTTGTTTGATTTTCTACGGATTATTTATTATAATAGGTTATGTAAATACTAATGAGGGAGATTGTAATGGACGATTATATTACTGGATTTGTTGAATATCTTGAATACGTTAAGAAATCATCAAAGAATACGATATTATCCTATCAAAGAGATTTAGGAAAGTTTTCTTATTATGTTGAAAGTAACAAGATGACTGATATTGAGAAGATGACCAGTACTAATCTGAATTCTTATATCCTTATGATGGAGAAAGAGAATTTTGCAACATCTACAATCTCAAGAAATATTGCCACCTTAAAAGCATTTTTCAATTATTTATATAAGCAAGGGGTCATTGGCGATGATCCTGCTGAGAAGCTGAAAGCGCCCAGAATCGAGAAGAAAGCGCCGGAGATTCTCTCTATTGAAGAGATTACTTTATTATTAAACCAACCTGATGGAAGCAGTAATAAAGAGATTCGTGATAAATCTATGTTGGAGCTTTTATATGCAACCGGTATTCGGGTCAGTGAATTGATCTCGCTTAAAGTCAGTGATGTTAATATTCAGAGCGCTTATCTAAGGTGTAATGCAGGTACAAGAGAAAGAATCATTCCTTTTGGAAGCATGGCCAAAACAGCCCTTAAGAAGTATTTGAAGTATGTAAGAAGTGCTATGGTTACTTCCGAAGATGAAATGATACTATTTGTTAACTGTAGTGGCAAGCCGATGAGCAGGCAGGGATTTTGGAAGGTTCTCAAACAGTATGCCAGGAAAGCCGGCATAGAATCAGATATCACCCCTCATACATTAAGACATTCTTTTGCCGCACATTTAGTTGAGAATGGCGCAGATTTAAAAGCGGTTCAGGAAATGCTTGGACATTCAGATGTATCAACAACTCAGATTTATGCGAAGATAACCCATAATCGAATTAAAGATGTCTATGCCAAAACCCATCCTCGAGCATAAAAAATACTATAAACTATCAGTACTAATAGTTTATAGTATTTTTTTCGTCAAGAGATTATAACTCGGCGATTTATACTCTTTCAGCAATCTCATAAATTAAACGTTCAGAGTCTTCCCAACCTAAGCATGGGTCAGTTATTGATTGACCATATACATGATTAGGCGAACCGATTTTTTGGCTGCCTTCGATGATATAGCTTTCAATCATAACCCCTTTAACCAGACTCCTGATTGCCGGAGAATGACTCCGGCTATGTAAAACTTCTTTGACAATTCGAATTTGTTCCATGAAGTGTTTATTCGAATTAGAGTGGTTGGCATCAACAATGCAGGCTGGATTTTGCAAATTACGCTTTTCGTACATATTATAAAGACGAATAAGATCTTCAAAATGGTAATTGGGAATCGCCTGACCATGTTTGTTGACAGCGCCTCTTAAAATCGTATGCGCATATGGATTCCCGCTTGTGGATACATCACATTCTCTATATATAAAGGTATGGGAACTTTGAGCAGCAACAACGGAGTTGAGCATTACTGAAAAATCACCGCTTGTTGGATTCTTCATACCCGTTGGTACATGGATGCCGCTTGAGACAAGACGATGCTGTTGATTTTCAACAGACCTGGCACCGATGGCAATATAAGATAAAACATCTGATAAATAAGGCAGATTTTCCGGATATAGCATCTCATCTGCAGTCGGGAGTCCGAATTCGGTCAATGCCCTTATATGCAATTTACGAATAGCAATTAAGCCACCAAGTAAGTCCGGTGCCTCTTCGGGATTTGGCTGGTGAATCATACCCTTGTAACCTTCACCGGTGGTGCGGGGCTTATTGGTATAAATACGGGGCATGAGAATCAGTTTGTCCCGAACCTTCTCTTGTAGTTTAGTAAGACGGCTAATATAGTCACATACAGAATCTTCATTATCCGCAGAGCATGGTCCTATAATAACCATAAACTTATCAGATTTTCCAGAAATAACATCGATAAGTTCGGCATCTTTCTCGGCTTTTTTTAGGGAGACGGCCTTCGAGATGGGATACTGTTCTATAATTTCTTTTGGCGCCGGCAGTTTTTTATTATAAGTAAAGCTCATCAAATATTCCTCTTTTCGTTAATAGTTGTATCCAACATTATAATATACTTTTAAGAGTGTGTCAAAAAAATGAATATGACTATTAAAAATCGAAAAAAAATGTTAAAATAGTAAAAAGGTTAAAGATTGGGAAGAATAAAGATAATTCCCAGAGAAAAGAAAGTGAGAAAATTATGAGAAAAACAAAAATTATTTGTACCTTAGGACCGGCCACAGAGGATGAAAATGTGCTGAGACAGCTATTAATTGAGGGAATGAATGTTGCTCGATTTAACTTTTCTCATGGAAATCATGAGCAACAGGGAAAAACTTTAGCAAAATTAAAGAAACTCAGAGAAGAATTGAATTTGCCTGTTGCTGCCCTGCTAGATACAAAAGGGCCAGAAATACGTATTGGCAAGTTTGCAGCCGGGTCTGTCCGGCTTAGTGCCGGTCAGCAGTTTATATTGACGGTCAATGATGTCCCCGGAACCAACGAGATGGTCTCGATATCTTATAAAGATTTAATCAAGGATATATCAAAAGGCACAACTATTCTTTTAGATGACGGTCTGATAGAATTGAAAGTCATACGGATAACAGGAACGGATATCATCTGTAATGTTGTTAATGATGGGGTCATATCTGATAATAAAGGGGTCAATGTACCGGGAATTGTCCTTTCAATGCCATATATCAGTCAAAAGGACTATAATGATATCCTGTTTGGCATTGAACAGGGTTTTGATTTTATTGCCGCTTCGTTTGTACGCACAGCAGATGATATTTTGCAAATCAGAAAAATCCTTCAGGAAAAAAACTGTAATTCGATTAATATTATATCCAAGATTGAGAATATGCAGGGTGTGGATAATATAGATGAAATCATACGGGTATCAGACGGTATTATGATTGCCAGAGGCGATATGGGTGTAGAAATCCCATTAGAAGATGTGCCTGTCCTGCAAAAGATGATTATTAAAAAGGTTTGTGAAGCAGGTAAACAGGTGATAACGGCAACACAGATGCTAGATTCAATGATGAAAAATCCAAGACCTACGAGGGCAGAAGCAACAGATGTTGCCAATGCAATCTATGACAACACCAGTGCAATTATGCTTTCAGGAGAAACCGCTGCCGGTCTGTATCCTGTGGAAGCCTTAAAGACGATGGTGAAAATAGCAATGCGAGCTGAAGAGGACATTAATTACCGGGAGCGACTGCAAGATCGTAAGCATATGCAGCACCCAGATGTAACCGATGCTATTTCTCATGCCACCTGTACTTCTGCCGTAGACTTGAATGCGGCGGCCATTATTACTGTGACAAAGTCAGGCAGAACTGCAAGAATGATTTCAAAGCACAGACCAGACTGTCTAATTGTTGGCTGCAGTACCTATCAACATATTTGCCGGCAGTTGAACCTGTCATGGGGCGTCACACCATTATTAATTGAGGAAAAAGAGGATACGGATGAACTCTTTGAGCATGCTGTAGATATCACACTGGAGAATGGACTGATTTCCCAAGGTGAACTCGTGGTCATTACAGCAGGTGTGCCGCTGGGAATTTCAGGAACGACCAATCTCATTAAAGTTCATGTGGCAGGTCATGTTTTGCTGACCGGCAAAAGTATTTCTAAAAAATCTGTTACGGGAGGTCTTTTTGTTTGTCATTCTGCCGAGGAATTAGAAGCTAACTTCAAACAGGGTGATATTGTTGTTGTCCCCTATACCAACAATGAAATGATGCCGCAATTAAAGAAAGCATCGGGAATTATCGTGGAGGAAGAAGGTCCGAATTCCCATGCCGCTATTGTTGGACTTAGCCTTGATATTCCGGTGATTCTGGGGGCAAAACATGCCACAAAAATATTAAAATCCGGTGCCGTTGTCAGAATAGAAGGCGAAAGCGGCATGGTATGCAGTAACACCTGATTAAATTTCTTCATAAAATATTATCATATTTCCATAAGCGCCTGCTTACAATAGTAATAAGTATGAAGACCGAAAGGAAATTATGAAGAAATTTATCAATTATCTTTTAATGACGTGCCTATGTTTGAGTTTGCTGCTATCAGGTGAGAGCAAGAACATATATGCCACTGAAACCGTTAATTCGGAAGAAACTGTTCAGGAAGAAGAAAAAACAGATGAGAAAACCACGACTTCTGAGAGTGTAGATTTAGGTTTAACCTCAGGGGCAGCGGTATTAATGGAAGCCAGTACCGGCACAATCATCTATGAGAAAAATGCAGATGAAAGATTAAGCCCGGCCAGTATTACAAAAATCATGACCTTGCTTTTGATTTTTGAGGCATTGGAGGCCCAAAAGATTTCTTTAACCAATGAAGCCACCACCAGTGCCCATGCCAAATCAATGGGTGGTTCCCAGGTATATTTAGAGGAAGGCGAAAAGCAGACAATTGAGACCCTGATTAAATGTATTGTGATTGCCTCAGGTAATGATGCCAGTGTAACAATGGCAGAGCATATCGCCGGCAGTGAAACAGAGTTTGTGAACATGATGAATCAGAAAGCCGCAGAGCTTGGCATGACCAATACAAACTTTGAAGATTGCTGCGGTTTGACTGAATCGACCAACCATTATACTTCAGCCCGTGATGTTGCCATTATGTCCAGGGAATTGAGTGTAAAATATCCGGAAATACATAATTATGCGACAATCTGGATGGAAGATATTGTTCATGTTACCAATAAAGGGAGCAGTGAGTTTACTTTATCAAACACAAATAAATTATTAAGGCAGTATGATGGCGTTACCGGTCTTAAAACCGGAAGTACATCAATCGCCAAATACTGTCTATCGGCAACAGCCAGACGTGGCGATGTGGATTTGATTGCCGTTATATTAGCGGGACCGGAATCAGCGGTTCGATTTAATGAAGCCGCCACATTGTTAAATTATGGTTTTGCAAATACCCAGGTTTACCAAGACGAAGAACCGGGAGCATTAGAGATGGTTCGTGTTAAAAAGGGTGTGACTGACCTGGTAAGCACCGAATATGAAAACACCTTCTCTTATTTAAGTACCACCGGAGAAAACTTTGATAATATCAAAAAAGAGTGGATTTACGATGAAAACATTATAGCTCCGGTTGAAGAAGGGCAGCAAGTAGGAAGGCTTAAATACAGCCTTGACGGTAAAGAAATAGGTGAAATAGCTATTGTTGCTTCGGAGCATGTAGATATGGCGACCTACTTTGACTGCCTGAAAAAGATGTGGAAACAATTTTTGAAAATTGAGTAGCACAAAAAATAGCCTCGCAATCAATTCGTTTATAATCAATTGTAAGGCTATTTTTCACTTTGCTATTGTCTAATTGAAGAAATATTGCTTCACTAAAGAAGAGGATATTAGAGATGATAGATCATTTTGCTAATCTCCATGAAAGAAAAAATCATAAAATCAGATTGTGGCAATGAAACGGAGTATTTTATTGACTCTGTTTTTCAAAAAAAGCGAGAAATTTATAGATATACAAAAATGAAAAAATTTTATAATTGACATAGATGAATTGTTATGATAAACTCTTTATCATAAAGTACTTTATTTTTTAAAGAAACTATTAACAGAAGATTTTAATTTATTTATTAATCTAATACGTAGGAGGATTTATGGTTATGAAAAGAAAATTATTATTATTTTGCGCACTACTTGTATTGTTATTAAACACTAGCGTGAGTTTACAAGTTACGTGCCTTCACAGCCTGCGGATGGCTAATTCCCTTGGTTTTATCAGCTAAAATGTATTACCTAACTTTTATTTCTGTAATGTCCTTGATAATTAGAAATA
>Ga0153994_1000103_pt1 | contig 36241 bp, 26 predicted proteins | sample TSNC078MetaG_FD_104735 | JGI IMG/M metagenome (GOLD analysis project Ga0153994, IMG submission 104735) | Attine ant fungus gardens microbial communities from North Carolina, USA - TSNC078 MetaG | ecosystem: Host-associated > Fungi > Mycelium > Unclassified | place: USA: North Carolina, Lumber...
CGACCAAACGCCTACTCACCCTTGAGATCTCGACGGAGGACCACCACGGTTGAGATCTGCTCACGGTACTCGTTGAACGGTCGGATGTGCGCGACGGTTCGACGCTCGCTGTCCTGAATCGCTGATGGCGGAGAATGGGGGATTCCAACCCCGGATGGAGCTGTGCGCGCATCCTGAATCACTGATGGCGGAGAATGGGGGATTCGAACCCCCGAGGGCTTGCACCCAACACGCTTTCCAAGCGTGCGCCATAGGCCACTAGGCGAATTCTCCTGAGGCGGTGTCGCTCCCGCAGGAGCAACGGCCACGAAGTATCCTACCGGGTCTTCGGGGGTGCTCGGTGCCACGAGCTCTCAGTCTGACCCGCTACACTGGTTTCCGGCTCCTCACGTGGCGCCATCCAGGCCAACTCCCCCAGGGCGGAAACGCAGCAAGGGTAACCGGGCTCTGGCGGGTGCGTGAGGGGTCTTTTTCTTTGCTGCCGGTCAGGGTGTTCCGCGTACAGTTGGGAAGAGCACAGCCGCTCTTCTACACTCTGTAGAAGAGCGGATCGAGATCCGCCGATGGAGTGAGGTGCTGGATGACCGGGCAATTGAGCGAACTGGCCTCTGAAGCGTATGTCTTCGGGTTTCCGCTCGTCTTCAACGGTGAGCAGATTCTGCGGCTCACCACGAGCGGGATCGGCGCTCTGCCTTCCGCCTCGTTCAACTCGTTCTCTCACGCACGCGCGCTGGCGAGCCCGCGCGACACCTTCGTCTCCATCAACAACGACACCGTCTATTCGATCGCCCCGGTGGACCTGAGCGTCGGGCCCGTCCTGCTGAGCGTCCCGGAAGCGGGCGACCGCTACTACGTGCTGCAGTTCGTGGATGCGTGGACCAACAACTTCGCGTACGTCGGCACCAGGGGGACGGGCAATCGCCGCGGCGACTTCCTGCTCGTGCCCCCGGAGTGGGAGGGCGGCCCTGAGGCGGAGGGCGTGACCGTCATCCGGTTCCCAACTCGGATCGCCGTGATCGTCGGACGCTGGGCGTGCGACGGGGAAGAGGATCTGCCCGCCGTCGAGGAGTTGCAGAACTCGCTGACGCTGACGCCCATCCGGAAGTCGCTGACCCCGCCGCAGGGCGTCCCCGTCGTCGCCGGAGGGCTGAGCGAGGCGCTCGACTTCTTCGAGCGGCTCAGGGTCTGGGCGCTCGCCTTCCCTCCCGCCGAACGCGACAGGGCGGCCCTCGACTCGTACGGCGAGCTCGGTCTGACCAGTGCGTACACCGTCGCGGAGGCGCCGGCCGAGGTGCGGGAAGCGCTCGAGGTCGGCTACGCGGCAGGAAAGCAGGCACTCGAGATGGCCGTGCGCTCCGGCGACGGCCCGTATGTCAACAACTGGCTGGTCAACCTGCACATGTTCGACTACAACCTGGACTTCTTCGAGGTCGGGACGCTCGACGACCCTGCCTGGAAGCACGCTGACGCGAAGACCAGGTACGCCACCAGGGCCGCCGCCGCGCTCGCCGGGCTGTGGGGCAACCACGGCTACGAGGCCGCGTATTTCTTCACCTACCTGGATGCGGCGGGGGATGCGCTCACCGGAGAGCACACGTACGCCCTGCGCCTGCATCCGACGCCGCCCGTCGGCGCATTCTGGTCCATCACCATGTACGACCTCCCGAACTTCTACCTCGTCGAGAACCAGGCGGCGCGGTATTCGATCGGGGACAGGACGCGAGGGATCGTGTACGACGACGACGGAGGCTTGACCATCACCATGAGCGCGACCAGACCGGCCGACGAGAAGGCGGCTGCCAACTGGCTGCCGGCGCCGCAGGGCGAGTTCCGCCCCATCCTGCGCCTGTACGCTCCGAAGCAGGAGCTGCTCGACGGCACGTATGAGGTCCCGGCGATCGAGCGGGTCGTCTGAGTCGTGGCGAGATCTCTCTACATCACGTCCGCTGAGGGTCACACCGGCAAGTCCACCGTCGCTCTCGGGGTGCTCGAGGCGCTTCGCCGCGCTGTGGGAAGGGTCGGCGTCTTCCGTCCCATCGCGCGGTCGACCTCCGAGCGCGACTACGTTCTCGAACTGCTGCTGCAGCGCGAGACGGCCGACATCGCGTACGAGGAGGCCATCGGCGTCACATACGACGACGTGCACCTGGATGCGGAAGCCGCCCTCTCCGAGATCGTCCGCCGCTTCCGGGCGGTCGAGTCGCGCTGCGACACGGTCGTCATCCTCGGCTCCGACTACACCGACGTCGGCAGCCCGACCGAGCTGCGGTTCAACGCGCGGATCGCCGCGAATCTCGGGGCTCCCGTGCTGCTCGTCCTCGGCGGCCGCATCGGTCAGGGCCTCGGAGAGCGTCTCGGCCAGGCTGAGCCGCGCACGGCGGAGGACATGAAGCAGCTCACCGAGCTGGCCGTCGCCGAGCTGCGCGACGAACACGTCGCTCTGCTCGGCGTCGTCGCGAACCGTGCGGACCCCGACGACCTGGATCAGGTCGTCAGCGCCGTGCAGCAGGCCGTCGGGGTGTCGCCGAGCGGCGACAGGGCGCCCGTGTGGGCGATCCCGGAGGACCCGTTCCTCGTCGCTCCGAGCATGCGCTCGATCATGGAGGCGACAGGGTCCACTCTGATCGCGGGCGACGAAGCGCTGCTGGCGCGCGAGGCGCTGGGCGTCGTGGTCGCCGGCATGTCGATGAACAACGTCCTGCCGCGGCTGATCGAGGGCTCCGTCGTCGTCGTCCCTGCCGACCGCACGGAGGTGCTGCTCGCCGTGCTGCTGGCGAACGCCTCCGGCACGTTCCCCTCCATCGCCGGAATCGTGCTCAACAGAGGGTTCGAGCTGCCGGAGCCGATCGAGCGGCTGCTCTCCGGGCTCCGGTCTCCGCTGCCGATCGTGGAGACCGACCTCGGCACGTACGACACCGTTGTGCGGATCACACACGCCCGCGGCAGGCTCGCCGCCGACTCGCAGCGCAAGTACGACACCGCGCAGGCGCTGTTCGAACGCCACGTGGATGCGGATGCGCTGCTCAAGCGGCTAGACGTGAGCCCGCGGGATGTCGTCACCCCGCTGATGTTCGAGTACGACCTGCTGGAGCGTGCTCGCGCCGCGGACAAGCACATCGTCCTGCCGGAGGGCGAGGACGACCGCATCCTGCGCGCCGCGGCGACGTTGCTCGCCCGCGGGGTCGCAAGGCTCACCATCCTCGGCGAGTCGTTCGAAGTGCGCGCGAGGGCCATCGAGCTCGGCGTCGACATCTCCGGCGCCGAGGTGCTCAGCCCGTTCGACGACGTGCTGCGGCTGCGCTTCGCCCAGGAGTACGCGCGGCTCAGAGCGCACAAGGGCATCACGCTCGAACAGGCGTCGGACACCGTCACGGACCCCTCGTACTTCGGCACGATGATGGTCCACCTCGGTCTCGCGGACGGCATGGTGTCCGGTGCAGCGCACACCACAGCGCACACGATCCGTCCGGCGTTCGAGATCATCAAGACCCGCCCAGAGGTGTCCGTGGTGTCGAGCGTCTTCCTGATGGCGCTCGCCGACCGGGTGCTCGTCTACGGCGACTGCGCCGTCATCCCCGACCCGACGGCGGAGCAGCTGGCGGACATCGCGATCTCGTCGGCGGAGACGGCGGCGCAGTTCGGCATCGAGCCGCGGGTCGCGATGCTGTCGTACTCCACGGGCGAGTCCGGCACAGGGGCCGATGTCGACAAGGTTCGGGCGGCCACGGCCCTCGTGCACGAGAGGGCGCCTCAGTTAGCGGTGGACGGTCCCATCCAGTACGACGCGGCAGCGGATGCGGCGGTCGGTGCCGCGAAACTGCCTGGCTCGCAGGTGGCGGGACGGGCGACGGTGTTCATCTTCCCCGACCTCAACACCGGCAACAACACATATAAGGCAGTGCAGCGCAGCGCCGGCGCCGTCGCGATCGGGCCCGTACTGCAGGGACTGCGCAAGCCGATCAACGACCTGTCCAGGGGCGCCCTCGTCGACGACATCGTCAACACGGTCGCCATCACCGCGATCCAGGCGGGTCTCGCATGAGCGCCGTCCTCGTGATCAACAGCGGATCGTCGTCGTTCAAGTACCAGCTCATCGACCTCGACACCGAGCAGCCGCTGGCGAGCGGGCTCGTGGAGCGGATCGGAGAGCGGTCGGGGCACACCACCCATCGCGGCCCGAACGGCACGAGCGAGCGCAGCCTGGAGATCCCCGACCACACCGCGGGGTTCCAGGCGATGATCGAGGCGTTCGAGGCCGACGGGCCGAGCCTCGCCGAGTATCCGCCGGTCGCCGTCGGCCACAGGGTGGTGCACGGCGGCAAACGGTTCTTCGAGCCCACCATCGTGACTCCGCTGGTCGAGATCAACATCGAAGACCTCGCCGACCTGGCCCCGCTGCACAACCCGGCCAACCTGCAGGGCATCCGAGCGGCGGAGAAGGCGTTCCCCGACGTTCCGCACGTCGCGGTGTTCGACACCGCTTTCCACCAGACGCTGCCGCCGGAGGCGTACACATACGCGATCGATGCTGAGCTCGCCGAGCGTCACCGGGTGCGCAGGTACGGCTTCCACGGCACATCGCACAAGTACGTGTCAGAGACGGCTGCCGCGTTCCTCGGCCGTCCGCTCGGGGAGCTGAAGCAGATCGTGCTCCACCTCGGCAACGGGGCGTCGGCGTGTGCGATCGACGGCGGCCGCTCCATCGACACTTCGATGGGCATGACTCCGCTCGAAGGGCTCGTGATGGGCACCAGGTCGGGCGACCTCGACCCTGCCGTCCTCATCCACCTGGCCAGGCGCGCGAACCTCGACATCGACGGCCTCGACGAACTCCTCAACCGCAAGAGCGGTCTGCTCGGGTTGTCCGGCACGGGCGACATGCGGGACGTGCGCCGCGCGGCCAACGACGGCGACGAGGCGGCGCAGCTCGCCCTGGCGACCACCGTGCATCGGCTGAAGCACTACATCGGCGCGTACACGGCGCTCCTCGGCGGCCTCGATGTGCTCACCTTCACGGCGGGCATCGGCGAGAACGACGCCGCGTTGCGAGCGGATGCACTGGAGGGACTGGAATCGTTCGGCATCGTGCTCGACAGGGAGCGGAACGCGAGCCGGTCGTCGGCGGCGCGGATCATCTCCACCGACGACTCGCCGGTGACCGTCCTCGTCGTTCCCACCGACGAGGAACTGGAGATCGCCCGCCAGACCGTGCAGGCGATCGGCGGGACACCGGGGGCCTCAGCCGCCGGGTGACCGGCGACCGGCGGCGGTGATGTCATGCGCGCGCGGAGCGGCACGGTGCGACGGCGGTTCGCCGCTGCGCGTGTCGCTCGCGCCGCGCACGAAGCCGTCGCCGTCCTCGCGCTCGTCGCGGTTGCAGCACTCTCCGGATGCACGCCGACCGCCGTGTCGGCAGGTCCGCGGTTCGTCACGCCTCCGCTGATCAGGTACACCTCCGTGCTCTGGCCGGTTCCCCTCCAGCTCGTCGGGGCAGAGCCGGGCAGCCGGGTGCGGCTGGAGGCGAGGATGAGCACAGCGCGCGGCGTCTGGAGCTCGACGGCGACATACACGGTCCCAGCCTCCGGCGCTCTCGACCTCGCCGCCGCCAAGCCGCAGCTGTCCCGGTTCTCCGAGCCGGACTCCGCCGGGTTGTTCTGGTCGCTGCGCGGTCCGCAGCTCGGGCAGCAGGCGCTGGCCCAGCAGTGGATGCGCGAGGTGTCTCCCGTCACCGTCACGGCCTTCGACGGCAGCCGTGCCATCGCATCGCGCACGTTCCGTCTGCAGGGGATCGGCGCCGACGTGCGCACCAGGACGGTGTTCACCCGCGATCTGCTGGCGGCGACGGCCGCGAGGTCGGGAGGGACCGCCCCGCGCATCCCGACCCAGACCCACGAGGATGTGCAGGTCGGCACCTTCTACAGCGCGCGCTCGATCGAGCGGCCGCGCACCCCGGCCGTGGTGGTCTTCGACGACCCGGCCCCTGGCGCATCCGGTGACTTCGTCGCTCCGTTGCTGTCGTTGTTCGGCGCGTCCGTGTTCGTCGTGCCTCTGAGCCGCTCGGCGGACGGCGTGCGTCTCAGCTCGATCGTCGACGCCGACACGATCGGCGGGGTGCTCGACTGGCTCGACGAGCGGCCCGACGTCGACGCTCGGCAGGTGTTCGCATACGGGACCAGCCAGTCCGAGCAGCTTGCGCTGTGGTCTGCCGCACGTTTCCCGGACCGGCTGACCGGGGTGTTCGCGGCCGGGGGAGCGACGGCACTGCTCTGTCTCCCGTCCAGTCCGGTCGGGCCGGTGTTCGACGGCGGGGTGCCGGAAGGCTGCATGATCGACCCTCTGCTCGTGAACGATGCTGCGACGCTTCCGCTCTCCGTTCTGCGCGGCTCGATCGTGATCGGCTGCTCCGTGCACGACGAGACGCTGCCGACGGCGTGCGACTGGCTCGACGCGGCGATGGCGACCAGGGGCACGCGCGCCGGCGACGTCATCCTGCGCGACAGCGCGGCGACGCACGCCACGATGGTGCCGCCCGGGCTGCCGATCGCCGTCCAGGACGGGCAGAGGGGCGAGGCGACGGAGCACGCACGGATCGCGTTCTGGGACGCCGTGCTGAACGTGCTGCTGCGGTCGGGGAGGGCCTGATGCGCGCGCGGAGGCCGCGGGTCCCGTTGATGGTCGCCGCTGTCGTGCTCTCCGTCGCCGCCCTCGCGGGATGCGGTGGTCCTCCGCGCTCGATCGGCCCCCGGTTCGCGGTCGACGTGCTCCACTCCGGAGTGTCTGACCCCGTCATCCTCTCTGTGGTCGGGCTGCAGCCAGGAGGGGACGCCGTGCTCTCGGCGACGGCGCACACCGCATCCGGAGTGTGGTCGGCGAAGGCGGTATACGCGGTGCCGCCGAACGGGGTGATCGACCTGTGGAGGGCGAAGCCGCTGCTCGCCCCGTACGCGGCTGCCGACCCCGCCGCCCTGCTGTGGAGCATGTCAGGACCGTCGCTCAGCCAGAGCGCGCTCGAGCAGACCTGGGCAGGCGGCGACGTCGATATCCGGCTGGCGGCGCAGCAGGACGGCCGAGAGGTCGCGTCCCAGGTCGTCCACCGCACCGGCTATCGCAGCGCGAGCTCGACACGCGACATCTTCGCGAGAGACCTGCTGAGCGGCACGGACAGGGAGGAGGACATCGGAGGGACGGTGTTCGACAGGCGGATCGGCACGTACGTCGCTCCCGACCCTCCGACGGAGCAGTCGCGCCCAGCGGTGATCGTCATCGACGGAGACGACGGCGGAGCGTCTGGCGCGTTCGTAGCAGGACAGCTCGCCGCCAACGGATTCCCCGCGTTCGTACTGCCGTCGTTCGGGCCGACGGGGCAGATCCCTGGATCGTCGGCCCTCAGCGTGGAGTCCTTCGATACGGCGCGCACCTGGCTGGCCGAGCAGCCGGAGGTGGATGCGTCCCGCATCTTCGTCTGGGGAAGCTGGCGGGCGGCGCCGCTCGCCCTCTGGTTCGCCGCCGCCGAGCCGTACGCCGTGTACGGCGCCATCGCCGCGAGCGGGCCGACGGCCCTGCTCTGCACAGCCTCGGGCGGAGCATCTCCGCTCACCAGCGACGGGGACCCCGTGCCGTGCGAGAGCCAGGTGCGCACGATCGCGGACACGCCCTCGCTCCGCCTGGACCGCATCCCCGGCCCCCTGGTGCTGGCGTGCGGGACGAAGGACGAGATCCTGTCGAACGCGTGCGACTGGATGACGGCGGGGGAGCAGGCCAGGGGCGTTCGGGCGGACGACCAGTTCCTCCGCGCCGTCGGCAGCGGGCACACGATCAGCACGCCGCCGATCGTGCCGGTGGGGCTGTCGGACCTCGCTCCGACGCTCGCGCAGGCGACGGAGCGTGCGCGGAACGCGTTCTGGGTGGATGCGCTCTCCGCGCTGCAGGGGGCGGTGGAATGATGGCGCGTGTGAGGTTCGCCGCTGTGGTCGCCGTGCTGGCCTCCGTCGCTGCGCTCGCCGGCTGCGCGCAGCCGTCTGGAACCCAGCACCGGGACGGCCCGCGGTTCGTGGTGAGTCAGAACCCGAGCCCGGTCTGGCAGCCGGTCGGCATCACGCTGGCATCGCTCCCTCCCGGCCAGCGGGTGACGATCACGGCCACCGTGCGCGACGGCGCCGTCTGGTCGTCGCACGCCGACTACCTCGTCCCCGCGAACGGCGCCGTCGATCTCGACAGCCAGGCGCCCATCGACGCCCCGTTCTCCGGTGTCGACGGGATGGGGCTGTTCTGGTCGCTGCGCAGCGGGTCCGGTGCTCCGGCGTCGTCCGCCGAGATGTGGGGTGCATCCACTCTGCGGGTGGGGCTGGCCGCTGTCGCTGGCGGTCGCCGCGTCGCCCAGACCAGCGTCGTGAGGGTCGGGCTCTCCTCTGCGTCGGAGTCGAGCGCCGTCTTCGACGACGGCATCAGCGGCGACTACTTCCAGCCGAAGACTCAGGACGTCGCCCTCCGCCCCGCCGTGATCGTCTTCGACGGAACGGACGACGGGACGCCGACCGGGGTCATCGCCGCCTCCCAGCTGGCCGCCAACGGCTATCCGGCCCTCGCGCTCTCCACGTTCGGATCGGCCGGCCAGCTCGATCCGTCGCACACCTTCCCTGCAGAGCGCTTCCTGTCCGCCGTCGCCTGGCTGCGATCACAGCCCGGCGTCGACCGGCAGCGGATCTTCACGTTCGGCACCTCCAGGGGCGCACAGCTAGCCCTGTGGACGGCGGTGGCGTACCCGCAGCTCGTCTACGGGGCCATCGCGCCGGGTGGCACGACAGGGCTGATCTGCAACTCGCCCGTCCCCGACCCTGCGGTGACGGTCGGCGGGAGCTGGGTGCCGTGCGCGTCAGGCACCCGCGACACCAGCGGCCCGAACGTGCTCGACCTCTCCCGCATCCCTGGGCCGATCGTGCTCGGCTGCGCAGGACGCGACGAGCAGCTGGACAACGGATGCGCGTGGATGAGCGCCGGAATCGCCAAACGGGGTGCGCGGGTCGGCGACGTGTACGTGCGTGCGGCGAACGCGACGCACCTCTTCTACGCTCCGCCGTACACCCCGCTCTACCTGCCGGCTGCGCCGTATGCGCAGCCGACGGAGGACGCGAGGGTGCAGCTCTGGAACGGCATCCTGGAAGCGCTCTCCGAGCCGTCCAGCGTCCCAGGGCACTGAGGCAGGACGCCGCTCTGATCCGATCCGGTCCTCACGACCGAATGTCGGCGGCGGCAAGTACCATGAGTGGGTGGTTACCGCACTGTATCGCCGCTATCGGCCAGACACCTTCGCCGAAATGATCGGGCAGTCGCAGGTGACCGAGCCGCTGATGACCGCGCTGCGCACCAACCGGGTCAATCACGCCTACCTGTTCAGCGGTCCGCGCGGCTGCGGCAAGACCACATCCGCCCGCATCCTGGCCCGCTGCCTCAACTGCGCCGAGGGTCCGACGGACACCCCGTGCGGGAAGTGCTCGAGCTGCATCGAGCTGAGCAGGGACGGCAGCGGATCGCTCGACGTCGTCGAGATCGACGCCGCCAGCCACAACGGCGTCGACGACGCCCGCGACATCCGGGAGCGCGCCATCTTCGCCCCCGCCCGCGACCGATACAAGATCTTCATCCTCGACGAGGCGCACATGGTCACGCCGCAGGGCTTCAACGCTCTGCTCAAGATCGTGGAGGAGCCGCCGGAGCACGTGAAGTTCATCTTCGCGACCACGGAACCGGAGAAGGTGATCGGCACCATCCGGTCCCGCACCCATCACTACCCGTTCCGGCTCGTCCCTCCCGCGCAGATGCTCGAATACGTTCAGACGCTCTGCGATGCAGAGGGCGTGCAGGTCGCTCCTGGCGTGCTCCCGCTCGTGGTGCGCGCCGGCGGCGGCTCCCCGCGCGACACGCTCTCGCTCCTCGACCAGCTGATGGCGGGCTCCGACGGCACGTCCGTCGAGTACGAGCGAGCGGTCGCATTGCTCGGCTACACGCACGCCGCCCTGCTCGACGAAGTGGTCGACGCCATCGCGGCACGGGATGCGGCCGGAGCGTTCGGCGCCGTCGACCGCGTCGTGCAGACCGGCCAGGACCCACGGCGCTTCGTCGAAGACCTGCTCGAACGACTCCGCGACCTCATCGTCGTCTCCGCCACCAGCGCGGAAGGCGCAGCCGCCGTGCTCCGCGGCGTTCCCCAGGACGAACTCGACAGGATGAGCGTGCAGGCGATGAAGTTCGGCGCGGCCGAGCTGTCCCGCTCCGCGGACATCGTGAATGCGGCGCTCACCGAGATGACGGGGGCCACCTCGCCCCGACTGCACCTCGAGCTGATGATCGCGCGGGTGCTCGTCCCGTCGAGCGACGCGAGCGAGCGCGGGGCACTTGCCCGCGTGGAGCGACTGGAGCGCCGGGTCGGCGTGAGCGACGCGACGGGTGGGGCAGGAGCGACGGGCGGGGTTGCGGCTCCGGCGTCGGTCGAGCCCGCTCCCGTGGTTCCGCAGGTCGCGCCGCGACCCGCTGCGGCGCCGGTGGCGACTGCGGCTACGGCGGATTCGGCCTCGGGTGTGACGGCCGAGACGCCGGCTGCTTCGGCAGCGCAACGCGGTGCCGCTGCTCCTGGTGCTGCACCTGCACCTGTGCCGGCCGGCGAGACCGCCACTGCTGCTGCCGCTGCTTCGCAGGCCACAGCACCTGTCGCGTCTCCCGTGGCGACTCCAGCCCCCGCACCGGTCGGTCCCGTGACGACGCAGCAGGTCAAAGACACCTGGCCGCAGATCCTCGACGCCGTTCAGCGTGCGAAGCGCAGCGCGTGGATGGTCGTGTTCACGGCCCAGGTCCGTTCGCTCAACGACGACGTCCTCACGCTGTCGTTCCCGAGCGACAACGACGTGGCCAGCTTCAAACAGCAGCAGGGCTCGGACACCAAGGGCGTGAGCGAGTACCTTCGCCAGGCCATCGTCGACCTCCTCGGCATCCGCGTGAAATTCATCGCGCGCGCAGACGGGGCGCAGAGCGGAGGCGCCGGTCCGTCCGGCGGCGTTCGTCCTGCGCCTGGCGGTCCAGGAGCGGGTGCTCCTGGTGCCGGTGGTGGGGCCGCTGGGTCTGCTCCGTCATCCGCGCCAGCGGCTTCTGCACCGTCGACCTCCGCGCCCGCGGCTTCCGCGCCGTCGACCTCCGCGCCCGCGGCTTCCGCGCCGTCGACCTCCGCGCCTGCGGCTCCTGTGGTGTCCGCATCTTCCGCAGCCGCGACGTCGGCTCCCGCAACGTCCGCCCCGCCCGCGGCCGCTGCCCCCTCGGCGCCGGCCGTCACCACGGAGTGGGCGGTCGTCAGCATCCCTGGCGGCGCATCGAGCCCCGGAGAAGCGACCTCCGCAGCGTCAGTGGCGGCGCCCGTGGCGGCGCCCGCGCCGTCCGCATCCGCTCCGTCCGCGGTCGCGACGCTCGAGCGCGAAGACTACCCGCACGACGACGTCCCGCCGCCCGAGATCGAGCCGCCATACGAGCCGCCGCTCCCCCCGGAGCCGGAAGGCGAGTGGGCGGTCAGCGCCCCCGACGACCCCCCCATGCCGGACTCGGCGCCCACGGCGGCCTCCGGGGCTGCCCAGCAGCGTGCATCCACCGGTCCGGCATCCAGCGGCCGGGTCGAGGAACGCCCGGCGCGCACCTCGCAGGCGGCCGGTGCTCGCACGCCAACGTTCCAGCAGCCGCAGCGGTACGGCGAAGCGGTGGTGCGCGAGATCCTCGGCGCCACCTTCATCGAAGAGCAGGCAGCCCCGCCTGCCGGGTCGAGGTAACGCGTGTACGAAGGTATCGTCCAGGAACTGATCGACGAACTCGGACGGCTTCCCGGCATCGGGCCCAAGTCGGCCCAGCGCATCGCGTTCCACATCCTGCAGACGGAGACGTTCGACGTCACCCGGCTCGCCGAGGTGCTGCTCGAAGTGCGCGACAAGGTGCGGTTCTGCGAGATCTGCGGCAACGTCTCCGAGCAGGAGACCTGCACCATCTGTCGCGACCCGCGACGCAACCCCGAGCTGATCTGCGTCGTCGAGGAGGCGAAGGACGTCGTCGCGATCGAGCGCACCAGGGAGTTCCGCGGGCTCTACCACGTGCTCGGCGGTGCGATCAGCCCGATCGACGGCGTCGGACCGGACGACCTGCGCATCCGGCAGCTCATGCAGCGTCTCGCGGACGGCACCGTGCAGGAGGTCATCATCGCCACCGACCCCAACCTCGAGGGCGAAGCGACGGCCACCTACCTCAGCAGGCTGCTGACCACCCTCGAGATCAGGGTGACCAGGCTCGCCTCCGGGCTCCCGGTCGGCGGCGACCTCGAATACGCCGACGAGGTCACCCTCGGGCGCGCGTTCGAGGGCAGGCGCCTGATCTCCTGAGCGTGCGCAGACCCCATCCCTGGCGGTCGATGGCAGGGGCGTCATATGGGATTCCGCGTATGTGATCGCGGCTAGGATGGGGTTTCCGGCTTATCCCAGGAGTATCAGTGGCCCTCATTGTGCAGAAATTCGGCGGATCGTCCGTCGCAGACGCAGAGAGCATCAAGCGCGTCGCGAAGCGCATCGTCGAGACCCGCAAAGGCGGGAACGAGGTGGTCGTCGCCGTCTCGGCGATGGGCGACACGACGGACGAGCTGCTCGACCTCGCCCACGACGTCACCCCCATTCCCGCCCCGCGTGAGCTCGACATGCTGCTCACCGCGGGCGAGCGCATCTCGATGGCGCTGCTCGCCATGGCGATTCGCAGCATGGGATACGACGCGCGCTCCTTCACCGGCAGCCAGGCCGGCATGATCACCGACGCGCAGCACGGTGCGGCCCGCATCGTCGATGTGACGCCCGGCCGGATCCGGGATGCGCTCGACGAGGGCGCCATCGCGATCGTCGCAGGCTTCCAAGGCTTCAACCGCGACACCAAAGACATCACGACGCTCGGCCGCGGTGGCTCCGACACCACCGCCGTCGCCCTCGCCGCCGCGCTCGGCGCCGAGGTCTGCGAGATCTACACCGACGTCGACGGGGTGTTCACCTCCGACCCGCGCGTCGTACCGAACGCGCGCAAGATCGACCGCATCACCAGCGAAGAGATGCTCGAACTAGCTGCGGCCGGTGCGAAAGTCCTCTATATTCGCGCGGTGGAATATGCCCGTCGCCACAACGTGACCCTGCATGTCCGCTCCTCGTTCAACAACAACGACGGAACGCTCGTGCTCAACGAAGCAGCGGTCGAGGCCGCGAAGAAGAAGGACGGAACCGTGGAAGAGCCGATCATCGCCGGAATCGCCACCGACCTGAGCGAGGCCAAGATCACCGTCGTCGGGGTGCCGGACGTCCCAGGCAAGGCGGCGCAGATCTTCAAGATCGTCGCGAAGACCGAAGCCAACGTCGACATGATCGTCCAGAACGTGTCCGCTGCGGCCACCGGCCTCACCGACATCTCCTTCACCCTGCCGAAGTCGGAGGGCCAGCGCGTGCTCACCGCCCTCAAGGCGGAGCAGCCGGAGGTCGGCTTCCAGTCGCTCCAGTACGACGACCAGATCGGCAAGCTCGCGCTCGTCGGGGCTGGGATGCGCACCAACACCGGTGTCTCCGCCCAGCTGTTCGCCGCCCTGTTCGACGCCGGCATCAACATCGAGATGATCTCCACCAGCGAGATCCGCATCTCGGTCGTCACCCGCGCGGACACGGTCAACGAGGCCGCCCGCGTCGTCCACAAGGCCTTCGGCCTCGACGGAGACGACAAGGCGATCGTCTACGCGGGCACGGGTCGCTGACCCCGCATCCACGAGCCCGATTCACCACTGGCGGGAATGCGCACAGCGCGACCGCCGTTCGACCTCACAACACGAGACCCGAAGGGGCCACACCATGAGCGAGACAAAAGAACTCACCGTCGCCGTCGTCGGAGCGACCGGCCAGGTCGGCAGCGTCATGCGCCGCCTGCTGGAGGAGCGCGACTTCCCGGTGGGGCGCATCCGCTTCTTCGCCTCCGCCCGCTCGGCAGGCACGACCCTGCCGTTCAAGGGTGAGGACGTCGTGGTCGAGGACGCGGCGACCGCCGACGTCTCCGGCATCGACATCGCCCTGTTCTCGGCAGGGGCCACGGGCTCCAAGGCGCAGGCTCCGCGGTTCGCGGAGGCCGGCGCCATCGTGATCGACAACTCCAGCGGCTGGCGCATGGACCCGGATGTTCCGCTCGTCGTCAGCGAGGTCAATCCAGAGGCCATCGCGGATGCTCGCAAGGGCATCATCGCCAACCCCAACTGCACCACCATGGCCGCAATGCCCGTGCTCAAGGTCCTGCACGAGGAGGCGGGCCTCGAGCGCCTGATCGTCAGCACGTACCAGGCCGTCTCCGGCTCCGGTCTCGCCGGCGCCGAGGAGCTGGCCGGCCAGATCCGCACGGCTGTCGCGGACGAGAACCTGCTGCAGCTCGTGCACGACGGTTCCGCCGTCGCGATGCCGGATCCCGTCAAGTACGTCCGGCCGATCGCGTTCGACGTGATCCCGCTCGCCGGTTCCATCGTCGACGACGGCGACAACGAGACGGACGAGGAGAAGAAGCTCCGCAACGAGAGCAGGAAGATCCTCGGCCTGCCGGAACTGCTGGTCAGCGGCACCTGCGTGCGCGTCCCGGTCTTCACCGGCCACTCGCTCTCCATCAACGCCGAGTTCGCGAAGCCGATCAGCCCTGAGCGTGCGGAGGAACTCCTCGCCAACGTCCCCGGCGTGGTTCTCACCGACGTGCCGACGCCCCTCGAAGCCGCGGGTAAGGACCCGAGCTTCGTCGGACGCATCCGCAGGGACGAAGGGGCACCGGCAGGTCGCGGACTCGCGCTATTCATCAGCAACGACAACCTCCGCAAGGGCGCAGCGCTCAACGCTGTGCAGATCGCGGAGATCGTCGCAGAGCGCCTCACGACGCCCGTCACCGCCTGACGCAGGGTCCCGTCCGCGCCGTGGCAGGCGAAGTCGTCGGCCGCCGCGGACGAAGGGACGCGCCCGGCGCCGTAGGATTGACGGGTGAGTAATTCTCCCATCGACGTCGTCCTCATCGGCGGTGGCATCATGAGTGCCACGCTCGGAGCCCTCATCCAGAGGGTGCAGCCGGATTGGACCATCCGGCTGTACGAGAACCTGGGCGAGGTGGCGCAGGAGAGTTCCAACCCGTGGAACAACGCGGGAACCGGCCACGCAGCCCTCTGCGAGCTCAACTACATGCCAGAGGCGTCCGACGGCACGGTCGACCCTGCGAAGGCCATCGCGATCAACGAGCAGTTCCAGCTCAGCCGCCAGTTCTGGGCGAGCCTGGTGACCTCAGGCGACCTCCCTGAGCCGTCCACGTTCATCAACTCCACGCCGCACATGACGTTCGTGCACGGCCGCGACAACGTCACGTACCTACGCAAGCGCTACGAGGCGCTCAAAGACCAGCCGCTGTTCGCCGGCATGGAGTACACGGAGGACCCGGCCGTGCTGGCCGAGTGGACCCCGCTGCTCACCAAGAAGCGCAACCCGAGGCAGCGCGTCGCCGCGACCAGGGTGCCGGCAGGAACCGACGTCGACTTCGGCGCGCTCACCAAGGCGCTCGTGGACGACCTCCAGCGCCGCGGCGCAGACGTCGCCCTCAACCACAAGGTGCGCAGCATCAAGCGCACCAAAGACGGCCTCTGGAAGCTCAAGGTGCGCCACCAGGTCGGTCACACCCCGCACGAGGTCACCGCGCGCTTCGTGTTCGTCGGTGCGGGAGGCGGCGCGCTGCACCTGCTGCAGAAGTCCGGCATCCCCGAGATCAACGGCTTCGGCGGGTTCCCGATCTCCGGGCAGTTCCTGCGCACGAGCGACCCGAAGATCGTCGCCCAGCACCAGGCCAAGGTCTACGGCAAAGCCGCCGTCGGCGCTCCGCCGATGTCGGTGCCGCACCTCGACACGCGCGTGGTCGACGGCCAGACGTCTCTGCTGTTCGGCCCGTACGCGGGATTCAGCCCCAAGTTCCTCAAGACCGGCACGTGGTGGGACCTGCCGGGTTCTGTCCGGCCGGGCAACCTCATCCCGATGCTCGCGGTCGCGAAGGACAACTTCGACCTCATCAAGTACCTCGTCGGCGAACTGCTCGCCAACCGGGCCAAGAAGATGAAGGCGTTGCAGGAGTTCATGCCGACCGCCAAGAGCGAGGACTGGGAGCTCATCACCGCCGGCCAGCGCGTCCAGGTGATGAAGAAGGACGCGAAGAAGGGCGGCGTGCTGCAGTTCGGCACGGAGGTCATCGCGTCGGAGGACGGCTCGATCGCCGGTCTCCTCGGTGCTTCGCCGGGCGCATCCACTGCGGTGCCGATCATGCTCGACCTGCTCAAGCGCTGCTTCCCCGACCGCTACGACGCCTGGCTGCCGACGCTCACGGAGCTCGTCCCCACCATCGGGACGACCCTGAACGACCGGCCTGCCGAGGCAGAGCGCGTCACTGCCGCGACGGCCGACATCCTCCACATCTCGCGCTGACCCAGGCGCACTCCTCGTGCGAAGAGTGCGGTCGGCGCAGCTCCGACCGCACCTTCGGCACGAATCGTGCCTGGACAAAACGCGCGCGACGTTGGTAGAGTCGTCGGCGCTATGAAGTAGGAATCTCCTTTCGTCCCGCGCCTGAGGCTTTCGCCCTCGCGATGCTGTACATCGTGGCGCCGTCGACATAGCCGGATGACATCGTCATCACTATTCAGCGCTCCGGCGCGGCTATCGGCGGGAACACCCGGCGGGAATCGGCTCCACGGAGCGCTCGATAAGGCGGATTCCATGCCAGTAAACCTTCCAACGACGATCCCGACCGCAGCCACGGACGCCGCGGCACCTGCTCCCCACGCTCACCCGGCTCACCAGGCTCACACCGCGGTCGCCGACCACCTCAAGGCGGACGGCGTCTCGCAGAGCTACGGCGACCACCGGGTGCTCACCGACGTGTCCATCACGGTCGCGCCCGGCGCGCGTCTCGGCCTGATCGGCGAGAACGGCGTCGGCAAGTCGACGCTCCTGCGCATCCTGGGCGGCGCGGAGACGCCGGACGGGGGAACGCTCGTGCGTCCCGCGCGCACCGGCATCCTCTGGCAGGAGGTCCGCTTCGCGCCGGAGGAAACGCTCGCGGCCCTCATCGAGAGCTCGCTGGCGGAGGTGCGCGCCGTCGAGCGCGAGCTCGAGGCGTCCGCGTCCGCGCTCGGCGGTGACGACCAGGACGCGGACGCGCGCTACGCCAGCGCCCTGGACGCGGCAGAGAACGCCGACGTCTGGAGCGTGGATGCGCGCCGCGACGAACTCCTCGACGGCCTCGGTGTCGGGTCCATCCCGCTGCACAGGCGGCTGTCCGAGGTGTCAGGCGGCCAGCGCAGCAGGTTCGCCATCGCGGCGCTTCTGCTGTCCAGGCCGGATGCGCTCCTCCTCGACGAGCCCACGAACCATCTCGACGACGACGCTGCCCGCTTCCTCGAACGGCAGCTCATCGCCTGGCGGGGTCCCGTGGTGTTCGCCAGCCACGACCGCACATTCCTGGATGCGGTCGCGACGGGCCTGCTCGACCTCGACCCTTCCCGTTCAGGCACGACCGTGTTCGGCGGCAACTACTCGGCGTACCTCGCCGCGAAAGCGGACGAGAGGCAGCGCTGGGAGAAGCAGTTCGCCGACGAACAGGACGAGCTGAAGGCGCTGAAGTTCGCGGTCGACGTGACCGCTCGCGGCATCGCCTGGTCGGGCAAAGTGCGAGACAACGACAAGTTCGCGAAGTCGTTCAAGGGCGGCGCGCTCGACAAGCAGATCAGCCGTCGCATCAAGAACGCGTCAGGCAGGCTCGACGAGCTCCGGGAGACCCAGGTGCGCAAGCCGCCTGCGATCCTGAGCTTCGCCGGCATCCCGACCGGTTCGCAGGCGCTGAACGAGGAGGCAGGCACGCTGGTGCAGGTGTCGGATGCGCGCATCCCCGACCGGCTCGACATCGCGTCGTTCCGGGTGGAACCGCAGTCTCGCATCCTGATCACCGGCCACAACGGCGCAGGCAAGTCGACCCTGCTGTCGGCGCTGGCCGGGCTGCAGCAGGTGGAGACGGGGGCGGTGACGAGGCGGAAGGGTCTGCGCGTCGGCCTCCTCGAACAGGATGTGCGCTTCGCGGACCCGGCGGCCAGCCCTCGCCGCATCTACGAGGAACGCCTCGGGGAGCGGCGGGCGGAGGCCGTGCCGCTGACCGGCCTCGGTCTCGTCGCGCCCCGCGATGTCGACCGCCCGGTCGGCACGCTCTCGATCGGGCAGCAGCGCAGGCTCGCGCTGGCGCTGATCCTCGCGAAACCGCCGCACGTGTTCCTGCTCGACGAACCAACCAACCACCTCTCGCTGTCGCTCGCGACCGAGCTGGAGGAGGCACTCGGGGCGTACCCGGGGGCCGTGGTGGTGGCGAGCCACGACCGCTGGCTACGTGCGGCGTGGACGGGCGAGCGGATGGAGATGGCCGGCGGGCGGATCGTGTGACGCGCGGCGGCTCGCGCGTCGAGGCGCTTGCTTAACCTTCGAACGTATGTTCGAATGAACGCATGAGATGGAGCGGGCAAGAACTCACGGCGGAGGAGCCGTCGACGCTGCCGGGGTTGGCGCGGCTCAACAACTTGGTGCGCTCGGTGCGCACGCCCGACTTCGCGGGCATCACGTTTCACGAGGTGCTCGCGAAGTCGGCGCTCAACAAGATCCCAGGCGGGGGAGGGCCGATGCCGTTCGGCTGGACCATCAACCCGTACCGTGGATGCTCGCACGCGTGCGTCTACTGCTTCGCCAGGCCGACGCACTCCTATCTCGAACTCGACTCCGGCAAAGACTTCGATCAGGAGATCATCGTCAAGGTCAATGTGGCCGATGTCCTCCGCAAGGAGCTGAGCAAGCCCAGCTGGGGGCACCATCCGGTGGCGCTAGGCACCAACACCGACCCGTACCAGCGGGCGGAAGGGCGGTACGCGCTGATGCCGGGGATCATCGACGCGCTCGCCGACACGGGCACGCCGTTCAGCATCCTCACCAAGGGGTCGTTGCTCCGGCGCGATCTGGACCAGCTGGCGGATGCGGCCCGCCGGGTCCCCGTCGACCTGGCAATGTCGATCGCGGTGTACGACGACGACCTGCAGCAGTCCGTCGAGCCTGGCACCCCCAGCACCAAGGCGCGCCTGGCGACGGTCACGGCCGTCCGAGAGCACGGGCTCGACTGCGCGGTGTTCCTGATGCCGATCCTCCCGTACCTGACCGACACCAGGGCTCACCTGGACGAGGCCCTGCGGCAGGCGAAGGAGGCGGGGGCGACGTCGGTGCTCTACACCGCGCTCCACCTCAAGCCGGGCGTAAAGGAGTGGTACTACCTCTGGCTCGGGCGCGAGCATCCCGACCTGCTCCCGCAGTACCGACGAATGTACGGGGGCGGCGCGCACGCGCCCAAGGAGTACCGGCGATGGCTCGCGGCCAAGATCAAGCCGCTGATCGCCGCGCACGGTCTGGAACGCGGAGAGGAAGATCCTGTCACTGGAGGCGTGCGGTCGACGGCGCTCGGCATGCTGCGCGACGGCGAGGGGGAACGGCGCGTGACAGCTGCCGCCTCCGGGGTGCGCCGCACGCGGGTGATACCGGAGGAGGTGGATGCGGAGGCGAACGGGCTCACCGTGCTGGGGGTGCAGCCGACGCTGTTCTGATCGACCAACGTTGCCGGGGTACACGGGGTGAAGATCGGGGTACGCGGGGGGTGAGAGTGATGGCATAATCCATTTGAGGCGCACGGACGCCGTACACGAGGGGGTGGCGATGTCGCTCGGGCTACCGAGTCATCTGTCGCGTGTCGCCAACTCGCGGGCACTGGCCGCCGCTGCGCGGTGGGCTGCACTGGTGTGCCTGGGGTCCGCCTTCGTCAATGTGGCGGTCGCAGGGTTCGGGTCGGCGGGGGCGTACTCCTGGATCGGGCTGCTGGTGCTGCTGCCGATGGTCGGGCTGCTGGTGCTGCTGTCGCGCGGGAGGACCGTCATCTTGACGGTGGCCTACCTCGTGGTCGGCGCGTTCTCGACGTACTTCTACGTGCTGATCCTGCTCGACTTCAACCCCGGATACGCGGACACCAACCTGTTCGTCATCGCACTGCCGGTGGTCGCGATGACTCTGGTCGGCGGCGCAGGCACAGGATCGCTCTACGGCATCCTGTGGTCGACGCTCGGGTTCGCGCTCGCCGAGGCGGCGGTCGTGCTGGCCGCGCTCACGGCGGGGCGGGCGTTCCGGCCGGATGCGATCTCGCTCGGCGCCTACCTCCTGTTCGTCGGGATCTTCGCGTTCGACGGGCTGACCAGAGGCTCCAGAAGCCGTCCGCAATCGGCCATTCACCGATCGGTTCGGGATGCGCGGCTCATCGACCTGCGCCGCGACGTGATCGCGGAGTACGCAGCCGACCTTCACGACACGGTGCTCAGTGATCTGCTCGCGCTTGCCGCCGCGCGGCCGGGGCAGCTCTCGCCGAAACTGCGAGAGCGCATCGAGGCCGACCTGCTGAGCCTCGGGGCGACGGTGGCAGGCCGACAGCATGGCTCCGCCGGCGATGCGGGCGGCGCCGATGGGGCGGGCGGCGCTGATGGGGCGGGCGCCGCAGGCACCGCGGCTGAACCAGGGCGTGCTCACGACGCCGACTGGTCTTCGTCACGTCCGGCCTGGCCTCCCTCCGATCCCGCCTGGCCACCGTCAGGTCCCGCGCGGCAGGGGATGCCGCATCCGCTGGGCGACGACCGACCAGGGGACGCATGGTTCGACAGCGAACTCCACCAGGCCATCGAGCAGGCGAGGGACGAAGGGTTGGCGGTCAGCGTGTCCGGCGACAGGGATGTGCTCGCCACGCTCTCACCGGACAGGAGGCGGGCCGTCGGGCTCGCCGTGCGGCAGTGCCTCGTCAACGTCGTCAGGCACTCCGGGAGTGCGACGGCGGAGGTCACGCTGTCGTCGTCAGGGGGCTCCGTCTCCGTCATGGTCGTGGACGAGGGGCGCGGGTTCGTGCCGTCCGCGGCCGCGAGCGACAGGCTCGGGCTGCGGCAGTCCGTGCACGACAGGATCGAGCGCGTCGGCGGGATCGTGACCGTCTATTCGAGCGAAGACGTCGGCACCACCGTGCTCATCGTCGTCCCGTCATACGACGAGGAGGCCGCAGGATGACCAAGCTCGACGACGCCACCATCGTGCGGCTGCGGTCGACGCCGTTCGAACGCACGCCGCAGCGGCTCGACCCGCTCGGCGTCCAGTCGGCGTGGCTGATCGTGCCGCTGCTGAGCGTCCTCGCGGTCGGATACGCCGTCTACTCCACCATCCAGCACAGCGACCAGCTGCGCGACCCGGCCCTCGCGTACTCCGCCATCGTGCTGCTGCTCCTGGCGGGCATCGCGTTCTCTGCGCGCGCCCACCCCGCCCTGGCACCGTTCGGGCGGGGGGCGCACCTCTCGATCATGGCCGTGACCATCGTCGCCGCTCTCGCGTTCACGGCGGCGGTGTGGGGGCGCAATGTGCGCATCCAGGACGACTGGGGGCAGATCGCCATCGCCCTGTTCCTGATCGCGATGCCGCTGTACCGGCCGATCTCCGAGGTCCTGATCGTCGCCGTCGTCTCCGCTTTCGCTCTGGGCGTCTCCTCCGCCATGCAGGCGGCATCCCTGTCCATCGTCACCAGTCCCGTCGTCTACTTCACCGTCTCGGCCACCCCGATCATCGCGCTCGCCTGCGGCGGCTGTGGCTACGCCTGGACGATGACAGGGGAGACACTGGCCTGGCGTCAGGTCGCCAAACGCGGTCAGGCGGAGCTCGATGCGGAACTGCGCGAGACCGCCCGCAGGATGGTCGGCCAGGAGCAGATGTCGACCCTCAACGAAGCGACGGTGCCCTTCCTCGCCGACCTGCTGCGGCGCGGCGACGTGACAGCGGCCGACACCGAGCTCGCCATGGAGCTCGCCGTCCGGCTCCGTGACGGAACGGTCACCGCGGTCGACCGCACCTGGCTGGCCGAACGGCTCGCACAGGCGCTCGCGCTTCGCGGCCTCGACCCGCGAGCCACCCACTCCGCGCGGATGGTCGATGACCCCGACCAACTGGACCGCGCGCTGAGCGACGAGCAGCGGGCGCTCGTGGGCGCCATCATCGCCACAACCGCTGCCCTCCCCGGCCTCGACCCAGGCTCGGTGCGCATCGTGGCCAGCAACCCGGAGCATCCCGAGTTCGAACTGACCGCGACGGTGGCGCAGGCGCCGCGCGACATCAGACACGCGCTGTCCGCCCTGCTCAGCTCTTTGCGCTCCGTCGCGATGGACGCGAACCTGCGCATCCACGGGCAGCACATCACCATCCGATTCGCCTACCCGGAAGGGGAGAACAGGTGAACACCGCATCAACCGCGCCGCCGATCAGGCTGGCGCTCCTCGACGACCACGAGCTCCTGCTCGACAGCCTGTCGTCGTGGATAGAGAAGCACGCCCCGGACCTCGACCTCGTGCTGAGGGCAAGCAGCTGGCTCGAACTCGTCCACAGCGACCAGTTCCCCACCGACCTCGTCATCATGGACCTGCAGCTGCGCGAGACCATCTCCATCGGCGCCAGGGTGCGCACCTGCCGGGCAGCAGGGGCCAAGGTCATCGTGCTCAGTGCCGTCGACACAGCAGAAGACCGGGATGCGGCGCTCGCCGCTGGTGCTGTGGCCTACCTCAGCAAAACCCAGCCGATGACAGACGTGCTCGACGCAGCGCTCGACGCGATGGGACGCGGCACGGGAGGCGACACGGCGAAGGAGCCGCAGTCCGAGCCGACCTGGCGACCGAAGCCGAGCATCCCGGAGTCGGCACGGCCGCGGCTGAGCGACGGAGAACGGCAGGCCCTGACTCTGTACGCGGACGGCAGGACGACCTCGGAGGTGGCCAAAGCGATGAACGTCCAATACGAGACTGCGAAGACCTACCTGCGCAGAGTGCGTGAGAAGTACGGCAAGGCTGGACGCCCGACGAGCTCCCGAGCCGATCTGATCCGGCGCGCCGCGGAGGACGGCTATCTCACCTGACCATCGGGTGGCACCCCATAGGATCGGTGCGTGGCAAAACTGTATTTCCGCTACGGCGCGATGAACAGCGGTAAGAGCACGGCGATGCTCCAGGCGGCCTACAACTACGAGGAGCGCGGGCATCGCGTGCTGCTCGCGAAGCCGTCGATCGACACCAAAGGCGACATGGGCATCCTGTCGCGGCTCGGCGTCACCCGCGAGGTCGACTACCTGATCACGCCGGAGACAGACGCGTACGGCAGGTTCCAGCAGCACAGGGAGCGCACGGTCAAGCGGTACGACCGCGACGTCAGCGCTCTCCTCGTCGACGAGGCCCAGTTCCTCACAGAGGCCCAGATCGACGACCTGCTCAGGATCGCGCTGCTCGAGAACATCCCGGTGCTCGCGTACGGCATCCGCACCGACTTCCAGACCGTCGCGTTCCCTGGCAGCAGGCGCCTGCTCGAGATCGCGCACACCCTCGAGGAGCTGAAGACCATCTGCCGCTGCGGCAGGAAGGCGATCTTCAACGCCCGCAAGATCGACGGGATCTTCGTGTTCGACGGGGATCAGGTCGCCATCGACGGCGCGTCCGTCAGCTACGAGTCGCTGTGCGGCGCCTGCTATCTCCAGGAGAGCCAGGGCGTCCTCAACAACGGCCGCAGGCACTGGCCGCTCGACGCAGCCGCGTACACTGACGAACCCGACCCAGACTTCACCTGACCCTCGGAGCGCGTGCGCTCCCCGGAAGAATCGACATTCAGCATGAGAATCTCCGTGATCGGCTGCGGTTATCTCGGAGCGGTGCACGCCGCATCCATGGCGCACCTCGGACACGACGTCGTCGGCATCGACGTCGACGAGCGCAAGATCGCGCTGCTGTCCTCCGGTGAGGCTCCGTTCTTCGAGCCGGGCCTACCCGACGTCCTCGCCTCTTCCATCGCCTCCGGCCGGTTGCGGTTCACCACCGATTTCGCCGCGGCGGCAGAGGCGGATGTGCACTTCGTCGCGGTCGGCACGCCGCAGGTCGCGGATGGGGACGCGGCAGACATGCGCTACGTGGATGCGGCGTTCAGCACCCTGCTGCAGCACGTGAAGGCGGGGGACGTGCTGGTCGGCAAGAGCACGGTCCCTGTCGGCACGGCGGCGCGTCTCGCCGAGCAGGTCGAGTCGACGGTCGACGGTGCGACGCTGGCCTGGAACCCCGAGTTCCTGCGCGAGGGATTCGCGGTGAAGGACACGATCAGCCCGGACCGGCTCGTCTACGGCGTGCCGGCAGGCGACGCAGGGCAGCGCGCCGCCCGCATCCTGGACGAGGTCTACGCCTCTGCCGTGGCGACGGGAACGCCAGTGATCGTCACGGACTACGCTACGGCCGAGCTCGTGAAGGTGTCGGCGAACGCGTTCCTCGCGACCAAGATCAGCTTCATCAACGCGATGGCGGAGATCGCGGAGGCGACCGGCGCGGATGTGACGCAGCTCGCGGATGCGATCGGTCACGACGCCAGGATCGGCCGCCGCTTCCTCAACGCGGGCGTCGGTTTCGGCGGCGGCTGCCTGCCGAAGGACATCAGGGCGTTCAGTGCTCGCGCCAAGGAGCTGGGCAAGGGCGAGGCGCTGGCGTTCCTCTCCGAGGTCGACAAGATCAATCTGCGCCGCCGCGACCGCGTCGTCGACCTGGTGCGCGAGGAGGTCGGAGAGCTCGCCGGCGCGCGCGTCGCGATGCTCGGGCTGGCGTTCAAGCCGCACTCGGACGACATCAGGGACTCCCCGGCGCTCGACGTCGCCATGCGACTGGCCGAGGCCGGAGCGCGCGTGATCGCGACGGACCCGGAGGCGGTCGAGAGCGCATCCCGCCGCGCGCCGCAGCTCGAATACGCCGCGTCGGCGGAGGAGGCTGTGCGCGACGCGGACGTCGTCGTGCTGCTGACCGAGTGGCCGCAGTTCACCGGGCTCGACCCTGCCGCGGTCGGGGAGCTGGTCGCTCACCGCAGCATCATCGACGGCAGGAACTGCCTCGACCCCGCCGCGTGGCGGGCGGCGGAGTGGACGTACCGCGGCCTCGGGCGCTGAGCGCGAGCCGAAAATACCCCCGCTTCTGGGTGGGCAGAAACCCTCCGCAAAAAGTGAGGAATTGTTAGATTAGTCGTATGGCGACGTCTGGCACTCCTTCCCAAGCCCCACCAGGGGCGTCGGCTCGCCCTGCTCCGAACCCGGCACGGCGCCGTCTGATCCTCTGGATCGTGGCCGCCGTGGTGTTCGTCCTGCTGCTCGTCGGAGCCTGGGTGGGCATCCGCGGGCTGATGGCGAAGAACGAGCTGGAGTCCGCGCTGCCGGCAGCCAAGCAGGTGCAGACCGCCGTGGTCGCAGGAGACCTTGCGTCAGCGAAGTCGGCCGCCGCGACTCTCCGCAAGCACGCCGCCTCCGCGGCCTCGCTCACGGGTGACCCCGTCTGGCGCGTCGCGGAGTTCTTCCCGCTGCTCGGCTCCAACCTCACCGCCGTGCGCGTCGCCGCTGCATCGACCGACCAGCTCGCCTCCCAGGTGATCGACCCGCTCGTCGGCGTCGCCGACCAGGTCGACCCTCGGGCGATCAAGCCGGTCGACAAGAAGATCGACCTCGCGCCCATCGAGGCGGCGAAGCCGGTGGTGGTGAAGGCGCAGGCTGCCTTCCACATCGCCAAGAGCAATGTCGACGGAATCAGCACCGATGGCACCCTCCCGCAGGTGACCAGCGCCGTCGAGCGTCTGCAGACCCAGCTCGGCAAGGCGGCGACGGTGGTGGATGCGGTGGGCAACAGCGTCCGTCTCCTCCCGCCCATGCTCGGCGCAGACGGACCGCGCACCTACCTCGTCCTCGTCCAGAATCCGGCGGAGCTCCGCGCGACGGGCGGTCTCGTCGGCGCCCTCGCCCTGATCAGGGCGGACCACGGCGCCATCACGCTCGAAGCGCAGTCCTCCGGCACGAGCATCGGTCCGTGGCCTGCTCCGGTGAGCGCCATCCCCGCATCGACGCAGGGGCTGTACGGCCCGCTGCTCGGCCGCTTCATCCAGGATGTGAACCTCACCCCGCACTTCCCGCTCGCTGCGACCACGGCGGCCACCATGTGGAAAGAGACGCACGGCGGCACGGTCGACGGCGTCCTCACGATCGACCCCGTCGTGCTCACCGGCTTGCTCAAGGCCACAGGGCCGGTGGCGCTGCCGACAGGCGACATGCTGACCTCGGCCAACGCCATCCCGTTGCTGCTGAGCGAGAGCTACAAGCGGTTCTCCCTGCCGGAGGAGCAGGATGCGTACTTCGCGTCCGCGGCAACGGCCGTCTTCGACAGCGTGGCCTCCGGCAAGGCAGACGGAGCTGGGCTCGTCAAGGCGCTCGCCAATGCGGGAGCCGACCGGCGTCTGCTGGTCTGGAGCGCGCACCCGGAGGAGCAGAAGGTGCTCGCTCCGACCACGCTCGCAGGCGGGCTGCCAACATCCACGGCAGCGAAGGCCGGGCTCGGCGTGTACTTCAACGATGCGACCGGCGCCAAGATGGACTACTACCTCAAGGCCAAGATCGAGGCCGGCACCGCGATCTGCCGGGTGGACGGCAAGCCGACCAGCAGGGTCATCGTCACGCTGACCAATACCGCGCCGGCGGATGCCGGCGCCACGCTGCCCGCATACGTGACCGGCGCAGGGACGTACGGCGTTCCTCCCGGCAGCATCCGAACCAGGGTCGCGGTCTACGGAGCGATGGACGGTCTGCTCGTGTCGACGACGAGCGACGGCGCCCCGTATGCGACGATCTCCGGCACGGACGCCAAGCGGCCGGTGAGCGTCTTCACGGTCGAATTGGCGCCTGGCCAGTCGAAGACCGTCATCGTCGATCTGCTTGACGTGAAGCAGACGGCGCCGGGAATGGACGTGTTCGTCACGCCGACCCTTCCCAAGACGACCCCCGATGTGGGGGCATCCGGAAGGGTGTCGATCGTTGCCCTCGACTGCGCCACGACGGTAAAGTGAGGAAACGTCATTTAGACGAACCCGCGCACCACTGGCCTCCCCGAAAGGCTCCCCGAATGTCCAAGAAGTTCCTGGCAGCGCTGATCATCGGCGCAGCGATCGCCCTCGCGGCACCTGCCGCGGCCAACGCCGTCCCGTACACGCACGGCGGAGACTGCAGCATCAGCCCGTCGACCGTCGCAGCGGGCGGCACGAGCACGATGACCTGCGCACCCGGCACGTTCAAGCCATCGGAGGGCGTCCAGTACGTCGTCTCCGGCAAGGACGCATCCCAGGCAACGCTGAGCGCAGACCCGACCGCGACCACCGCGGGTGGATCGCAGGTCCAGGTCACCGTCCCGCAGGATGCGACAGGCGCATACACGGTCACCGCGACCGGCGCATCGAGCCAGGCGGCCTCCGCCGTCACGGTCACAGTGCTCCCGGCCGATGTCCCCGCGTCGACCAGCAGCAGCGGCAGCTCGACCGGTCTCGCATCCACCGGTTCGACGATCGGCTGGTCCATCGCCTGGATCGGCGGAGCCCTCGTCGTGCTCGGCCTGATCGTGCTCTCGCTCATCGCGGCGGCACGGAGGCGGGCACACCAGTCCTGATCACGGGATGAACACAGCACCCAGGGGTGCGGCTCACAACGGAGTGAGCCGCACCCTTTTCCCGCGCCTGCAACAGGTGCGGGAATCGACCGGCTGCGGCGGCGGTTGCACCTGAGGTGACCACGCCGAACGCCATCCCGCTCAATGTCCTCGACCTCGCCAACCGCCCGTACGGCGGCACCAACGCCGATGCGGTGGCAGGGTCGGTGCGACTGGCGCAGGCGGCGGAAGAACTGGGCTACCAGCGGTTCTGGGTCGCGGAGCATCACGGGATGCCGGGGATCGCATCGAGCGCCCCCGCCGTGCTGATCGCCGGTATCGCTGCCGCGACCTCGCGCATCCGCGTCGGAAGCGGCGGCGTGATGCTGCCGAACCACGCCCCGCTCGTCGTCGCCGAGCAGTTCGGCACGCTGCGCGCACTCTACGGCGACCGCATCGACCTCGGGATCGGCCGTGCTCCAGGCACGGACGGCGCGACGGCGATGGCCCTGCGCCGCAGCACCGAAGGGCTCGGCGTCGACGACTTCCCGCAGCAGCTCCTCGACCTGCTCGGCTTCTTCCACGGCGGCATGAGCGACGCGAACCCGCTGCACACCATCACCGCCGTCCCCGGCCTCGGAGACGCACCGCAGGTGTGGCTGCTCGGGTCGAGCGGGTTCAGTGCTCAGGTGGCAGCCGCGCTCGGCCTGCCGTTCGCCTTCGCCCACCACTTCGCGGGCGACCACACCGAGGAAGCGCTCGACCTCTATCGCTCGCGCTTCGAGCCGAGTGAGACCCTGCGAGAGCCGCACACGATGATCGGGGTGAACGTCGTCTCGGACGAGGACCCTGAGGTGGTCAGGGCGCTCTCGCTGCCAGGTCAGCTCTCCTTCCTGCGGATGCGGATGGGCGCGAAACCGCAGCCGGTCAGCGTCGAGGAAGCGCTGGCATACGAGTTCACCCCGCTGGAGGAGGAGTTCATCGCCGCCAGGAACGCGCGGCAGGCCATCGGGACCCCGGCCGAGGTGTCGTCCAGGCTCGAAGCGCTGCTCGCATCCACCGGGGCAGATGAGCTCATGATCACGTCGGGCGCAGCGACCGTGGATGGGCGCATCCGGTCGCTGGAGATCGTCCGCGACGTGCTCGGCGCGCCGGCAGGGTAGCGTCCCCCAACGTCCCGGCGCCAGCACATGTCGACGAATGACAGAGTGTTGCGCTATCCGTCGCACGCGTTGCTGCGCATCCCGTTCCTCCTCCCTAGCGTTGTCGGACACCACCCGTCCTGCATCCCCCGAGGAGACCCCCATGCGTTCGCGCACCCTCCGCACCGTCATCGCCGCCACAGCAATCGCGCTCTCCAGTGCGATGGCGCTGACCGCGTGCGCCGGATCGTCCACCGCATCGAGCGGTGAGAAGGTCACAGGCGGCACCATCGTCTACGCCCACCAGCAAGAACCGGCCTGCGTGTTCGGCGGCTGGATCGAGCAGGCGTACCTCTCGTACCAGGTCCTCGACAACCTCACCTCGCTGGATGCGGACCACAAGGTGGTCCCGTGGCTCGCCACCGCCTGGAAGCAGTCCGACGACGGGCTTACCTGGACCTTCACGCTCAAGAAGGGCGTGAAGTTCACCGACGGCACCCCGGTGACCGCCGCCGCCGTCGCGTACAACTTCGACTACTGGGTCAAGGGCGGAAACAGCACTGCCAAGGTCTGGTTGGACGGCTACTACAAGGACGCCAAGGCCGTCGACGACCGGACCCTCCAGGTCGACCTGTCCAAGCCGTACCCTCGCCTGGCGGACAACCTCAGCCAGGGCTACTTCGGCATCCAGTCGCAGCACGCGCTGGAGACCCGCACGAAGGAGCAGAACTGCGAGGCGCCGATCGGCTCCGGAGCGTTCATCGTGAAGAAGTGGAACCGCGGCCAGGACATCGTCCTCACCCGCAACGCGAACTACACGTCGTGGCCCGCCAACGCCAAGCACACCGGCCCCGCGTACGTCGACGAGGTCGACTGGAAGTTCGTCGCCGACCCGACCACCCGCGTCGCCGCGCTGCAGAGCGGCCAGGTGGATGCGATCTACGACGTGCCCGCCATCCAGTGGAAGACGCTGAAGGACGGCGGGTACCAGCTGGAGAAGTACGTCACCCCCGGCCGGCCGCAGCAGATCTCGTTCAACACGCAGAAGGGCCCGTTCACCGACGAGAAGGTGCGTCAGGCGTTCGCGTACAGCCTCGACCGCAAGCAGATCGTCGACACCATCGGCCAGGGCGTTATCCCTGTCGAGGGGAACGGCGGTGTCAGCCAGGCGACCCCGGGTTACAGCGAGAAGGCCGCGAACTGGTACGACTACGACACGAAGAAGGCGAACGCGCTGCTGGATGCGGCCGGCTGGTCGCAGAAGAACGACAAGGGCGTTCGCGAGAAGGACGGCAAGACGCTCAGCGTGATCCTGCCGTACGGCGCAGGCTCGATCATCAACTCCGACGGCGCCGCGATCCTGCAGGGCGTGAAGGAGCAGGCATCCAAGGTCGGTTTCGACGTGCAGCTCATCCCTGTGCCGCAGAGCGAGTTCTTCGCCGGCAAGTACTCGACACCGGACGACCACGACCTGAGCGTCGGATACTGGACGGCCGTCACCGCCGGCATCCTCTACATCAACTGGCGTCCGTCCACCGCAGACGACCCCAACTACGCCAACTCAGCGTTCTACAACGACCCGACGCTTGCGCAGTACATCCTCGACGGCAACTCCGCAGCCACCGTGGACGCGCAGAACGCGTCGTACCAGAAGGCGCAGGACTACATCGCACAGCACGCACTCTCCATCGGCGTCTACGACCGCCTCAGCACCCTGGCGGTCTCGACGAAGCTGAAGGGCGTGTGGCAGGAGCACGCACAGGGAGGACCGACGTTCTATGACGCATACCTCACCAAGTAGCGAGACCGTCGCGGTCTCCGCGCCCGCCCCAGGCTCCGCCCCCATCGGGGCGGAGCCGCGGCGGCCGCGCCGCACCAGGCGCGTGCTGCTCACGATCGGGCGCAAGGTGGTGTCGGCCGTCATCGTGCTCTGGGGCGCGGCCACCGTCGCGTTCTTCGCTCAGCTCGCGCTCCCTGGCGACAGGGCGACAGCCATCCTGAACATCCGGGCCGGTCAGGCGCAGCAGCGCACCCCGGCCGAGCTCGCCCAGATCAACGAGCAGTACGGCCTGCACCGCCCGGTGATCGTGCAGTATTTCGACTATCTCCGCGGCCTCGTGGTCGGCGACTTCGGTTCGTCGTACCAGCAGTACCGCCCCGTCACCGCGATCATCGGCGAGCAGCTGGGCGCCACGGTGACGCTGTCGCTGACGGCGATCGTGTTCGCCTGGGTGCTGATGATCGTGTGGGTGACCATCACGGCAGGCCGGGGCCCGCGCGTCGGCGCCCTTGGCTCGACCGTGGACGTGGTCGCCGCCGGACTCCCCGCATACTGGCTGGGCATCATCCTGCTGCTCGTGTTCGGCCTCGGGCTGCGCTGGTTCCCGATCATCGGGGGGACGGGTGTGAACGGCCTGATCCTGCCCGCGCTGACGCTCGCCATCCCGCTCGCCGGGTTCATGGCGCAGAGCACGAGGGCCGAGTTCGAGCGCGCGCTGGAGCAGCCGTTCGTGCTGTCCGCCAGGATGCGCGGGATGGGCGAGTGGGGCATCCGGTTGCGGCACGTGCTCCGGCACGCAGTCATCCCCGCCATCACGCTCTCCGGCTGGGCGCTCGGCGCGACCCTCTCCGGCGCCGTGATCGTGGAGTCGATCTTCTCCCGGCCCGGCATCGGCTCTGTGCTCGTCGGAGCGGTGAACAACCAGGATCTGCCCGTCGTCGTCGGCATCGTCACGCTGGTGGCCGTGGTCTACGTGGTAGCGAACCTGCTGGTCGACATCGTTTACACCATCATCGATCCCCGCTTGGACCTGTCATGACAGCACTCGGCTCTCCGTCCGTCGGCAGCGGCACCCGCCCGTCCAGGGCAGGCGCGGCGGCCGCCTCGCTCGCCCGCCGGCCGTGGGGGCTCTACGTCGCCGTCGCGTTCGCGCTGCTCCTGGCCGTCGCCGCGTTCGCGCCGCAGGCACTCACCGTCCACGCGCCGACGGCGATCGACTACGGCGCTGCCCTCAAGCCGCCGTCGTTCGCGCACTGGTTCGGCACGGACGAGTCAGGCCGCGACCTCTACACGCGGGTCGTCTGGGGTGCGAGGGAGTCGCTGCTGATCGGTCTCGGCGCCGCGGCCGTCGGGGTCATCACCGCGCTGATCCTCGGTTCGATCGCCGCGCTCGGGCCGAAGCCCGCCGCCGTGGTGGTCGACCGGTTCGTCGAGGTCATGTTCGCCTTCCCCGCCCTCCTGCTCGCGCTGCTCCTCATCGCCATCGCAGGACCATCCGCCGCCACCGAGATCTTCGCGGTCGGCCTCGGCACGGCGCCAGGATACGCGCGCATGATCCGCGGCCAGATCCTCGGGGCGAAGAACTCCGGCTACGTCGAAGCGGCGACCGCCCTTGGGCACTCCCGCTGGCGGATCATCCGCGCGCACATCCTGCCGAACGCGCTCCGTCCGCTCGTCGCCGTCTTCGCGCTCTCCGTCGGCCAGTCGATCGTCTGGGCGTCCAGTCTGTCGTTCCTCGGGCTCGGCGTCGCCCCGCCGTCGTCGGAGTGGGGCGCCCTGCTCGACGCCGGGAGGGCATACATCACCCAGGCCTGGTGGCTCGTGGTGGTGCCGGGTCTGGTCATCGTCGCCGTCGCCCTCGCGGCGACCACGATCGGCCGTCACTTGCAGACCCGCCTCGAGAAGGGAGAGCGCTGATGAGCGTAACCCAGGAGAGCCAGGCGACCGCCGAGAGCGTCGTCGACGAACTGGACTGGCCGGCCACCCGGCTGCGCGTCCAGAACCTGAGCACGGCGTTCCGCGTCGACGGCGCCGTGCGCCAGGTGGTGTCTGGCGTCTCGTTCGACCTGCTGCCTGGCCAGTGCGTCGCCATCGTCGGGGAGTCGGGCTCCGGCAAGAGCGTCACGGCCAGATCCATCGTCGGTCTCGCCGGCCGCAACTCCATCATCGAAGCGGACGTGCTGGAGATCCATCACGAGGACGTCCGCACCTTCACCCCGCGCCAGTGGAGGCGCATCCGGGGTCGCGACCTCGGCTTCGTGCTGCAGGATGCGCTGGTCTCCCTCGACCCGCTGCGTCCGGTCGGCACGGAGATCGCCGAAGCGCTGCGGCTGCACGGCTGGGGCGATCGCGCAGCCAGGAAGCAGCGCGTGCTCGACCTGCTGGAGCGGGTCGGCGTGCCGTTCCCCGCTCTGCGGGCGCGCCAGCGGCCGGATCAGCTCTCCGGCGGCCTGCGCCAGCGCGCGCTGATCGCCTCCGCCATCGCGCTCGACCCTGACATCGTGATCGCCGACGAGCCGACGACCGCCCTCGACGTCACGGTGCAGTCGCAGGTGCTCGCCCAGCTCGAGCGGATGAAAGCGCGTGGCGCCTCCGTCATCCTGATCAGCCACGACCTCTCCGTGGTGGCCAGGCTCGCCGACCACATCCTGGTGATGCGCGGCGGCGAAGTGCTCGAACAGGGCAGCATCGCCTCCGTGCTCGGCGCCCCCCAGCACGAGTACACGAAGGCGCTCATCGCGGCCGTGCCGAGCGAGGCGACCCGCGGCACCCCACTGAGCCCGTCGTCCGCTCCGTTCCCAGAGGTGCGGCAACGGGATGCGGCAGCGAGCGCGACTCAGGATGCGGCACCGGACGTCCCCGTGATCGAGGCCACCGGCCTCGTCAAGCGCTTCCACACCGCGGACGGCACCGTCACGCGCGCCGTCGACGGCGTCTCGTTCACGCTCGCGGCGGGGGAGACGCTCGGCATCGTGGGGGAGTCCGGCTCAGGCAAGAGCACGACCGCGCGGCTCGCCCTCGGACTGGAAAGCCTCGACGGAGGAGACGTCCGGTTGCTCGGGCACGCCTGGTCCGGCCTCTCCGAACGCAAGCGGCGCTCGCTGCGCCCCCGCATCTCTGTGGTCTACCAGGACCCGCTGAGCTCGTTCGATCCGCGCTGGAACGTCGAGCGCATCCTGCTGGACGCGCTGCGCGGAGAACGCTTCGCCGATGCTACGGCCAGGAAGGCGCGCGTTGTCGAACTGCTCGGGCAGGTCGGGCTCTCTCCCGACGTGCTCGGCCGGTTCCCGCTCCGCCTCTCCGGCGGCCAGCGGCAGAGGGTCGCCATCGCCCGCGCGCTGGCTCCTCGCCCGGCGGTGATCGTGCTCGACGAGGCCGTGTCAGCGCTCGACGTCACCATCCAGGCCCAGATCCTCGACCTGCTGGTCGCCCTCCAGCGCGAGTCAGGCGTCGCGTACCTGTTCATCTCCCACGACCTCGGCGTGATCAGCCACCTGAGCGACCGTGTGCTGGTGATGAAGGACGGCGTCGTGGTCGAGGAAGGGAAACCTGACGACATATTCCTCCGCCCCCAGCACCCGTACACGCGAGACTTGATCGCAGCGATCCCCGAATTCGACCCGGCCTCGTTCGCCGGGCATCAGAACCACAGCGCGCCAGCCGCGCAGGAAGGCGCCTGAGCACATGACAGAGCGCAAACAGCTTTTCCTCAACCTGTTCGAGATGGCCTGCGTGAGCCACATCACGCACGGCCTCTGGCCGCTGCCAGGCAACAACAGGGAACGCTTCGCCGATCTCGACTACTGGACGGAGCTCGCCCAGATCCTCGAGCACGGCGGCTTCGACGGCGTGTTCCTCGCCGACGTGATCGGCGCGTACGACGTGTTCCGCGGCGGCCCGGAGACGGCGCTCCGCGAGGGACTGCAGAGTCCGAACATCGACCCGCTGCTCGTGATCCCCGCGATGGCGGCGGTCACCAAGCGTCTCGGCTTCGGCGTCACCTTCTCCACCACATACGAACCGCCGTTCGCGTTCGCGAGGCGCATGTCCACCCTCGACCACCTGACCAAGGGCCGGGTCGGCTGGAACGTCGTCACCTCGTACCTGCCCAACGCCGCCCACAACTTCGGGCTGGACGGCGAGGTGCCGCACGACCTGCGCTACCAGTACGCCGACGAATACGTGGACGTGCTCTACAAGCTCTGGGAGGGCTCCTGGGACGACGACGCGGTGATCGCCGACCGGGAGCGCCGGATCTTCACCGACCCGTCCAAGGTGCGCTACATCGACCACGTCGGCGACCGGTTCAAAGTTGCTGGACCGCACATCGTGCATCCATCGCCCCAGCGCACGCCCGTCATGTTCCAGGCGACAGGCTCGCCGGCGGGCATCGAGTTCGCCGGCCGCCACGCGGAGGTCGTCTTCACCGGAGGCCGCACCAGTGAGGAGTTCCGCCGCAACGCCGACGGGATGCGCGACGCGGCAGAGCGCCACGGGCGCGGCAGGGACGCGGTGAAGTTCATCGCGATGGCCGGAGTGATCGTCGGCCGCACGGAGGAGGAGGCCGCGGACAAGTGGCGCCTCTACCAGCAGCACTCGAGCCTCGACGGCATCCTCGCCCACAGCAGCCTGCCCGTCGACCTCACCGCCTTCCCACGGGACATCACGGTGCGCGAGGCCCTGCTGCGCGCGGAGTTCCCCGCTGAGCGCGTGCCGTTCCTCCCGCTGGACAGGACCGTTGGCCAAGCCCTCGACTTCATCGGCGGCAACCGGGACGACCGCTTCCTCGTCGTCGGCACGGCGAAGACGGTCGCGGACGAGATCGAGCGCTGGCTCGACGAGGACGGTCTGGACGGCATCAACCTGCGCCAGTACCACTCGTTCGATACCGCCCGCGACTTCGCGGAGCTGGTCGTGCCGGAGCTCAGGAAGCGCGGCCGGCTGCCGGAGGAGGGATCGCATCCAGGGACGCTGCGCGAGCGCCTGTTCGGCGCTGGTCACAACCGCCTGCCGGACGAGCACATCGGCGCCCGTTACCGCGGGGGAGCGAACCTCGACAACCCCGTCGCCCCGCTCCAGCTCGCCAAGGCGGACGTGGGATCGTTCTGATGGCGGAGAACCGCAGGATCTCCGTCGTCGGCGTCAGCGGCAGCCCAACGCATCCCTCGCGCACGACAGTGCTCGTGCGCGAGGTGACGGAAGCGTTCGCGGCGGCGGTAGGAGGAACGGCCACCACGGTCGAACTCGCACCGCTGCTCGGCCAGCTCAGCCTCGGCCCGTTCCGCAACAGCCTGGGCCCGGATGCGGTTGCAGCCCTCGAAGCGGTCGAGGCGGCCGACATCGTGGTGGTCGGCTCTCCCGCGTACCGCGCGACGTACACCGGGTTGTTCAAGCTGTTCTTCGACCATGTCGGTCAGTACGCACTGGTCGACAAGCCGATCGTCCTCACGGCGACGGGAGGCAGCGAACGCCACGCGCTGCTGGTCGAGCACCAGATGAGGCCCCTGTTCGGCTTCTTCCAGTCGCTCACGCTGCCCCTCGGCATCTACGCGAGCGAGCGGGACTTCACCGACTACCAGGTGTCGTCGGACGACCTGCGCGCCAGGATCGACACGTCCATCGGCCGCACGCTGCCGTACATCCGCACCCACATCGACCCGC
>Ga0153994_1000104_pt1 | contig 36177 bp, 26 predicted proteins | sample TSNC078MetaG_FD_104735 | JGI IMG/M metagenome (GOLD analysis project Ga0153994, IMG submission 104735) | Attine ant fungus gardens microbial communities from North Carolina, USA - TSNC078 MetaG | ecosystem: Host-associated > Fungi > Mycelium > Unclassified | place: USA: North Carolina, Lumber...
AGCTCGTTGAGCGCTCCTCCGATGAGGATCGCGAAGACCGGCACCGCCCGGCCGGAGCGCCGCAGCCCGGCGGCGAGCTCTGCGACGGCGTCGTCGCGGGGCACGTCGCTCGGCTCGACGGCGGCGAGGTCCGAGAGCAGCAGCCTGTCAGCGCTGCCGACGTCGTACGTCGGCGTCGCCGCACCCAGGGTGCCCGTCCTGCCCGCTCCGCTCCTTCCGGAGAGCTGGCGCGGCCCTGTCTCGACGACGCTCACCACGAATCCCTCGTCGAGGAGGTGGACGCCGATGGAGGCGACCAGTTCCACCAGGGTCTCGAACTCCGCGTCCGGCGCGGCCGTGTCCCTGGTGTCTGCGATCAGCCAGGCCTCCGGATTGCTGCGCCTCTCCTCCTGGCGCACCATGAGTTTGTCGTGCTTGGCCGTCGCCCTCCAGTGCACGCGGCGGAGCGGATCGCCTGGCCGGTACTCCCTGGCGATCAGCTCGTCGGCGCTCGGGATGCTGTGGCGCAGCAGCTCGTGCTCCGTGCCCTCGCTGCGCGCGACGTCGAGGTCGCCGCCTGGCAGCGCCGTCACGCGCGGGGTGACGACGAACTGCTTCGGCTGGCCGAGCGCGTACTCGGCGTACGCCAGCCCGAACGGGTCCGCCCTGCTGACGATGAACGGGCCGATGGGATGCGATCCCCTGTGTCTGGCGCGCACATCCTGTCGCAGCACGATCGTGTCCCTGCCGTGACTCACCGTCGCCTGGTGGGCGCCGAGGCGCGGGAACGGGGCGAGGCCCTGGACGCCGACCGCCGCAGGGGCCGACTCGCGCCAGGCGGCCGCCGGGCTCGGCCGCGGCGACTCGTTGCGCGCTGTCGTCACGACGGTCGCGGTCTCGCCTGCTGCCACGATGTCGGGGTGGAAGCTGCGCGTCACCGTCAGCCGCGGCCTGTCGATGGTCACCGAGATCATCGCCGCGAGGGGCAGCACCGTGAGGAACAGCCCGACGAACAGCACGTCCGTCCTGCCGAGTGCCACCGACGCGACGAGGGCGACGACGCCGACCGAGAACAGCGCCCACCCTCTGGCGGTCGGTCTGGGCTTCCTGACCGGCGACGAGGATCGGACGCGCCCCGGCATCGGTCAGCCGGCCTGTCCCGCCCTGGCGGGCCGTGACGCGCCGGCGGTGGTGCCCGATGCCCCGCCGATCGCACCGGAGCCGACAGGCACGGGGGTCGCCGCGACGATCCTGCGCACGATGTCGGCGATCACAGGAGCGCTCTCGTGGTGGTGGCCGAGCGCGCGGCTCGTCGGCAGCAGCCGGTGGCCGAGCACGGGGACGGCGAGGGTGTCGATGTCGTCCGGCAGCACGAAGTCGCGGCCGTCGAGCGCCGCCATCGCCTTCGCCGCCCGCACGAGCTGCAGGGTGGCCCTCGGGCTCCCTCCGAGGCGCAGGTCCCTGTCCTCGCGGGTCGCGCGCACGATATCGACCGCGTACTGCTTGACCGGCGTCGAGGCGAACACGCTGCGCGCCGTCGCCATCATCGCCCTCAGCTCGTCCGAGGTGACGACGGGGCCGATCCTGGACAGCGGGCTGGAGGTGTCCCTGGTGGTGAGCATCGCGAGCTCGGAGGCGTCGTCGGGGTAGCCCATCGCGATCCGCGCCATGAAACGGTCGCGCTGCGCCTCAGGGAGCGCGTACGTGCCCTCCATCTCGACGGGGTTCTGCGTTGCGACCACGATGAACGGTGCGCTGAGCGGGTACGTCGAGCCGTCGACGGTGACCTGCCGCTCCTCCATGCACTCCAGCAGCGCCGACTGCGTCTTCGGGCTCGCCCGGTTGATCTCGTCGCCGATGACGATGTTCGCGAACACCGCTCCCGGCTTGAACTCGAACCGCCGTTCCGCCTGGTTGTACACCGAGACGCCTGTGACGTCGCTCGGCAGCAGGTCTGGCGTGAACTGGATGCGGCTGACCGTGCAGTCGACCGACTTGGCCAGCGACTTCGCCAGCATCGTCTTGCCGACGCCAGGCACGTCCTCGATGAGCAGGTGCCCCTCGGCGAGCAGCACGGTCAGCGCGGTCTGCACCGCTTCGTGCTTCCCGTCGATGACGGATTCGACATTGGCGGTGATCTGCGCTGCGGCGCGCCTCAGCTCGTCGAGGTCCATCCCTGTCGTCTGCTCGGCCTCGTCGGGGGCGACAGAGGATTCGGTCGGCTGGCGCGTCGCGTAACTGTTCATGTCTCCTGCAAATACTCGTAGACGGCGGTGGGGACGTATGGACTCACGTCACCCCCGAGCGCGGAGACCTGGCGCACGAGAGAGCTGGAGACGTGGGCGTTGGCGGGGTTCGGCAGGATGAAGACGGTCTCGACGGCCGCGAGGTGCCTGTTGACGATCGCCATCGGCGTCTCGTACGCCACATCCACCTGGGACCGGATGCCCTTGACGAGCACGTGGGCTCCCACATCCGTGCAGTAGTCGACCAGCAGACCGACGCTCCAGGATGCGACGACGATGTTCCCGACGATCCCGGCGTCCTCGATCGAGCGCTCGATGAGAGAGACGCGCTGGGCGATGGGCAGGAGGGCGCTCTTGTCCGGGTTGTGCACGACGAGCACGTGGACCTCGTCGAACAGGCCCGCGGCGCGTTCGATGACGTCGAGGTGCCCGAGGGTGACCGGGTCGAACGATCCAGGGACAACGGCGATCCTGTTCATAGACCTTCAGACTATCCCGCCGTACCCGGCATTTCGTTGTGAATCCGTTACCAAAGTACGGCGCGATCTCCGCCCCCTTCCGGGGGTCACGCCGGAGCGCCTGGCAGCGATCAGGACTTGGCGAGGAAGGCGCGCTCGCTCTCGTCCAGCCGCCTCGCCAGGGCAGCAGCCAGCGCGGGATGCGCGGCCAGCCCTCCGTCGTCGTCGAGCGTCTCCTGCGCCGCCGTCCTCGCCTCCTGGATCAGCTCGCCGTCGGAGACGACGCGCAGCAGGCGCAGCGACGACCTGCCGCCGGACTGGCGGCTGCCGAGCACGTCGCCCTCGCGACGCAGCTCCAGGTCGATGTTGGCGAGCTCGAAGCCGTCGAGCGTCGCCGCGACCGCCTCCACCCTCTCCCTGGCGAGCGTCTCTTGCTCGGCCGATGTGACCATCAGGCAGAGCCCTGGCACGCCGCCTCGGCCGACCCTGCCGCGGAGCTGATGCAACTGGGAGACGCCGAACCGGTCCGCGTCGAGGATCACCATCGCCGACGCGTTCGGCACGTCCACTCCGACTTCGATGACGGTGGTGGCGACGATCAGGTCGAGGTCGCCTGCGGCGAACGCGCGCATCGTCTCGTCCTTGGCGTCGCTCGTGAGCTTGCCGTGGAGCATCCCGATCCGTGCGTCCCTGAACAGCGGGTCAGCGCGCACCTGGGCCGTGACGGACTCGACGTTGGCGATGGGCCGTGCCGGTGCGCCGTCCTCGTCCTGCCCCGCGTCCTCTCCATCGTCCTCGCGGTCCTTCGCGGTGATCGCCGGGCACACCACGAAGACCTGCCTGCCCTTGCCGATCTCCTCGGCCGCGCGCTCCCAGATCCGCCGCTCCCAGCCAGGGCGGTCGGCCAGCGGCACGACGAAGCTCTCGATGCCCTGCCGTCCGGCCGGCAACTGCGCGATGGTCGACACGTCCAGGTCGCCGAACACGGTCATCGCGACCGTGCGCGGGATGGGCGTCGCCGTGAGCACGAGGACGTGCGGCGGCGTTCCGCCCTTCGCTCGCAGTGCCTCCCGCTGCTCGACGCCGAACCTGTGCTGCTCGTCCACGACGACGAGCCCGAGGTCGAAGAACGTCACGGCGTCGCCCAGCAGGGCGTGCGTGCCGACCACGATGCGGGACTGACCGGACACCGTGCGCAGCAGGGCCTTCTTGCGCTCGGCGGTCGAGAGCTGCCCGGTGAGCAGGGTGGGCATCAGCTGGGCGGCGAGGTCGGGGCCGAGCATCTTCACGATGGAGCGCAGGTGCTGCGCAGCGAGCACCTCGGTGGGTGCGAGCATGGCGGCCTGCCCACCGGAGTCCGCGACGGCCAGCATCGCCCGCAGCGCCACCAGGGTCTTGCCCGATCCGACCTCGCCCTGCACCAGCCTGTGCATGGGAGCGGTGTCCGCGAGGTCGCGCGCGATCTCCGCGCCAACCGTCGCCTGGTCGGCGGTGAGCTCGAACGGCAGGGTCGCATCCAGCCGGTCGAGGAAGCCGCCCTGCTTCGCCGTGCGCGGGGTCGCGGCGACGGCCCTCGACGCCGCCCGCTGCTGCAGCAGCGCAGCCTGCAGCACGAACGCCTCGTGGAAGCGCAGCGTGTCGCGGGCCCGCTGCCACTGCGCATCCTTCTCCGGGCGGTGCATGTACTCGAACGCCGTGCGCAGGCCGAGCAGGCCGCGCTCTGCCACGATCCCGGCCGGCACGGGGTCTGGGACGTCGGTGAGCGCATCCAGGGCGAGGGCGACGGCCTTCTGCACCTGCCAGCTCGCCACCGTTCCGGTGGCCGGGTAGATCGGGATGGGGGTCTGCGCCCAGTTCTTGGCGGCCGCACTGCCTGGCACCACGGCGTTCTCCGCATCCGGCTCGAACAGCTCGTAGTCGGGATGAGCGAGCTGGAGCGCGCCCCGGTAGTCGGACACCTTGCCTGCGAAGATGCCGCGCACGCCGGGAACCAGCTCCTTGGACCGCCACGCCTGGTTGAAGAACGTGAGGGTCAGGATGCCCTCCCCGTCCGTGATCTTCACCTCCAGGATGGAGCCGCGACGGGCGCGCATCGGGCGCTCCTGCACCCGGATGACCTCGGCGACGATGGTCACGTTCTCGTCGAGCGGCAGGTTCGCCAGCGCGGTCAGCTCGCCGCGCTTGGCGTACCGGCGCGGGTAGTGGCTGAGCAGATCGGCGACCGTGCGCATCCCGAACGCCTTCTCGAACGCCGAGGATGTGCGTCCGCCGAGGACCCCGCTCAGCCGGGAGTCGAGACTGATCGCACCATCGACGGCCGGTGCGGAAACGGAACTCATGGTTCGATCGTATGCGTCGCATCCGTCAGTGCGGCGAGCTCGGCGGCGACGGCCTCGTCTTCCGGGCGTTCGTCGGCGAGCGCCCGCACGATCCGTTCGGCCTCGTGGATGCGCCCGAGCTCGCGCAGACAGCGCGCGACGGTCCACTCGGACGCGAAGCGCTGCTCGTCCGTTCCATACGCGCGGGCGGCGTCCACGGCGGCCTCGAACTCGGCGAGCGCCGACACCGGAGTGCCCTCCTCGAACAGCCGCCAGCCGCGATTGTTGTGCAGCGCAACGGACCAGCGCAGCGTGCGAGGGTCGCTCGTGCCGGAGAGGAGGTCGAACGCCTCGGCCGTCCACCGCTCGGAGCGCTCGGGGTCGGAGATGGCCAGCATGTGCGCCGCGTCGACGGCGAGGAAGGTCTCCCCCTCGCGTCTGGCCGCGTCGAGCGCGTCCTCGAACAGCGCCGTCGCCTCTGCCGCGCGCCCGGCGGAGTTGCGCAGCCGGCCGCGTTCGAGCAGCACGCGCACGCCCAGGGTGTCCGTCGCAGGACCGAGGAGATCGAGCAGGGCGTCGGCTTCGTCGTAGCGTCGCTGCAGGCCGAGCGCCCGCGCCCGCTGCGTCTCGAGCTCCGCTCTGACCAGCTCCGGTCGATGCGGTTCCGCAGCAGCTGCCGCGAAGCGATCGGCGGAGGCGACGGGGTCGTCGAAGTTCCAGATGGCATCGAGTTCGGCCTGTTCCAGGCGATCTACCATCCCACCATCTTGGCCGTCCCTGCCACGCTGCCGCTAGGCTCGAAATGCCATGACACGTATCGTCGCCGGTTTCGCCGGCTCGCTCAGCCTGCAGGTTCCGAAGACCGGGACCCGCCCGACGAGCGACAGGGTGCGCGAGGCGATCTTCTCCGCGCTCGACGCGCGCGACGCCATCCGCGGCGCGCGGGTGCTCGACCTGTTCGCCGGGTCAGGGGCGCTCGGGCTGGAGGCGGCGAGCCGCGGGGCGACCCACGTGACCCTGGTGGAGAAGAACCCAGACGCCGCCCAGGTCTGCCGGGGAAACGCGCAGGCGGTCGCCAAGGCGGCTCCGCGCTACGCCGTGCCCGTCATCGAGGTGCGCGGCGCCGCTGTGCAGAGCTATCTGGGCAGCACAGGCTCCACATACGATCTGGTCTTCATCGACCCGCCGTACGACGTGGACGACGACGAACTGCTCGCGGTGCTGACCTCGCTCGTGCCACGGCTCGCTCCGCACGCGACGGTGTGCGTGGAGCGCAGCACCCGCACCCCGGAGCCGACGATGCCCGCGGGGCTCGTCGTCGAGCGGCGCAAGGACTACGGGGACACCGCGCTCTACTGGGTCGAACCGGACTGAGCCTACGGGTGCAGCGACGCACTCAGCCCGCGTTGCCGTCCCACCCGTCGTACGGGTCCCAGCCTCCGCGCGCGTCGAACGCACGCCCCGCGACGAGCACGCCGTCTCCGTCGCGCACCGTCCCGATCGCGCGGAAGCCGCCGGGCAGCACCGTCCCCGCAGGGAACGTGGCGAGCAGGCCGTGGTCTTCTCCCCCGGTGAGCGCAGACTGCGCGTCATCGCCGAGCGCGGCGGGGTCGATGTCGATGGCCACCCCGCTCGCCAGCGCGACCCTGCGCGCGTCGAGCGCGAGCCCGTCACTCAGGTCCAGCATCGCCGTCGCCCCCGCGATGGCGGCGAGCGGCCCGTCCTGGATGGGCGGCTCAGGGCGCAGCTGGGCGGTCACCGCATCCGGATGCGCCGCCAGCACCTCCACGAAGCGTGCGCGGTCCGGCTCCCCCGTCTCGTCGACCGCGCGCTCGAACAGCAGGCGCAGCCCCGCCCCCGCCCGGCCGAGCGGACCGGACACGGTCACCGTGTCGCCGGCACGCGCCCCGCTGCGCAGCACGGGCGCGCGCCCTTCCAGGTCGCCGAACGCCGTCACCGCGATCGTGAGCGTGTCCGACGCCGACAGGTCACCTCCGACCACGCCGCATCCGGGGGCGAGGGCGGCGCAGGCATCGCGGAGGCCGTCCGCGATGCGCTCCAGGTCGGCCACCGGCGTGCTCGCCGGGGCGGCGATGGCGACGACGAGGGCGGTGGGCACGGCGCCCATCGCCGCAACATCGGACAGGTTGGTCGCTGCCGCCTTCCAGCCGAGGTCGTACGGCGCGGACCAGGCGAGGCGGAAGTCGGGGCCGTGCACCATCATGTCCGTGGTGACGACGTAGCGGCCGTCCGGCGCAGCGAGCACGGCGGCATCGTCGCCAGGGCCGACGATCGTGGCAGTGGACGCGGGAAGCCGGGGGAAGATCCGCTTCAGGGCTTCGACCTCCGACGCCTCCCCGATGGTCGCTCCTGCGGTTCCGCTCCCAGACATCGTCATGCATCAAACGGTAGCCTGAAACCGATGTCCACCCGCCACCGCGCCCAGCGTCGCACCTCAGCCGTCCTCACGATCGTCCTCGGCGCGGGCATCGCCCTCGCAGGGTGCACGCCGATCGTCTCGCTCCAGCCGGCGGCCGACGCCAACGACCCCCGATGCGCGGAGGTCAGCGTCCGTCTGCCGGACAGCGTGGCCGGCAAGGCGGAGCGGCAGACCGACGCGCAGGCGACGGGAGCGTGGGGCGACCCGACGTCCGTGCTGCTGCGCTGCGGCGTGCCGCCGATCGGCCCGACCACCAAGCCGTGCGTCTCGGTGAACGGCGTCGACTGGGTGCTGATGACCGACCCGGATGCGAAGACGATCGTCTACCAGACCTTCGGCCGCACGCCGGCGACCGAGGTCGTCATCGACCACGTCTCCGGCGTCTCCGACTCCGCGGTCCTTCCCGAGTTCGCCAGCGCCATCCAGACCATCACGCAGACGAGCAAGTGCCTCTCGACTCTGGACACGTCGCTCACGCCGACGCCGACGCCCACGCCCACGCCCACGCCGTAATCAGGCGATACCCTCGCTGGCCGACGCCGTCGCTACGCGGCGGCGCGGGTGAGGGCGACGTCGATGAGCTCGTCGATGAGCGCGGGGTACGAGAGCCCTGACTCCTGCCAGCAGCGCGGGAACATCGAGATCGGCGTGAAGCCGGGCATCGTGTTGATCTCGTTGACGACGAAGCCGTCCGCCGTGAGGAAGAAGTCGACGCGCGCGAGCCCCTCTCCCCCGATGGCGTCGAACGCCCGGGCGCCGAGCTCCTGCATCGTGGCCAGCTCGGCCGCGGTCAGGTCGGCGGGGCAGACCAGGTCGATGCCTGGCGCATCCAGGTATTTCGCCTCGAAGTCGTAGAAGTCGCGGCCGGTGACCACGATCTCCCCGGCGACGGATGCGCGGGTCGCCTGCCCTGGACGGCCGCCGAGCACCGCGATCTCCACCTCGCGCCCGACCAGCCCGGACTCGATCAGCACGCGGTCGTCCTCGGCGAAGGCCGTCTCGATGGCCGCGTCGAGCTGCGCCCAGTCGGACACCTTGCTCACGCCGACGCTGGAGCCGGCGCGTGCCGGCTTCACGAAGGCGGGAAGGCCGAGTTCCGTCGCGGTCGCCCGGACCGCATCCTGGTCGGTGCGCCACTCGTACGCCGTGACCGTCCGCCACGGCGCGACGGGGATGCCCGCCTGCTGCAGCACGGTCTTGGTGAAGTGCTTGTCCATCCCGAGCGAGCTGGCGAGCACGCCGCTGCCGACGTACGGCAGGTCGACGAGTTCGAGCATGCCCTGGATGGTGCCGTCCTCTCCCCACGGTCCGTGCAGGATCGGGAACACCAGGTCGACGTCGCCGAGCGAACGCGTCGCTCCGTTCTCCGTGACGGTCAGCTCGCGCGTCGCGGCGGACTCCGGCCAGTGGATGCGCGTGCCGTTGTCCTCGACGGCCGGCAGCTTCTCCGCGTTCAGAGCGAACAGCGCCGCGTCGTCCGGCTGCAGGGTGAAGGCACCGCCGCGGGTGATTCCGACCGGGATGACGTCGTAGCGGGCGCGGTCAATTGCGCCCAGCACCCCCGCCGCCGTTGCGCAGCTGATCGAATGCTCGCTTGAACGCCCCCCGAAGAGAAGCACGACCGCGAGTCTGTCCGTCATCCGTTGTCCTTTCACCCTGAGGTTCGTCCGAATCGGTGGTCAGATGCGGCGCGATGTCTTTCGGATCGAGCGTACCGGCAAGCACCTGGCTCACCTGCCGCACGATGGGCATGTCCACTCCGCGGGCCTCCGCGAGGGTGAGGATGGGGGCGACGGACGCCAGGCCCTCTGCGGTCTGGTTCATCTGCTTCACGACGTCGTTGAAGCTGTAGCCCTGTCCGAGGAGCCGTCCTGCCGTGTTGTTGCGGCTGAGCGACGATTCGCAGGTGGCGATGAGGTCGCCGAGCCCTGCGAGGCCGGAGAGCGTGACGGCCTCCGCGCCGTATGCCACGGCGAAGTCGGTCATCTCGACCAGCCCGCGGGTGATGATCGACGCCTTGGTGTTCTCGCCGTATCCGACGCCGTCGACGATGCCGATGGCCACGGCGATGAGGTTCTTGAGCACGCCGCCGAACTCCGTGCCGATCACGTCGGTGTTCACGAAGCTGCGGAAGTACCGGTTGGTGGCGGCCATCGCCACCGCCTGCGCTGTCTCCAGGCTGACCGACGAGACGACGGCGGCCGTCGGCTGCTCGCGGGCGATCTCCAGCGCCAGATTGGGACCGGACGCCACGGCGATGCGCTCCAGCTCGATCGGCAGCCCCTGGGCGATCACCTCGCTCATCCGCAGGCCTGTGCCCTTCTCGACGCCCTTCATCAGACTGACGACGATCGTGGACGGGCCGAGGTACGGCGCGATGGCCTCCAGGTTGGAGCGCAGGGTCTGGCTCGGGATGGAGACGAAGACGAGTTCTGCGTCCCGCATCGCGTCGGCCAGCTTGGAGGTGGCCTTGAGGGTGCGCGGGAGGTTGATGCCCTCGAGGTAGTCGCTGTTGCGCTTCACCTCGTTGATCTCGCGGGCCAGTTCCGGCCTGCGCGCCCAGAGCGTCACGTCCGCCCCGCCGTCGGCGAGGATCTTCGCGAACGTCGTTCCCCAGCTTCCTGCGCCGAGGACGGCGATCTTGCGGGGGGCGACGACGGGGCGTCTGGCAGAACTAGCCTTCAAAACGGCCGGTCTCCTTCTGGTCGTGCTCGGCGGGGTTCCACCTGGTGGCAGGCGCCTTCTCGCCGCGGAGGTCTTCCAGCAGCGCGGTGATGGCGTCCATGATGACGGCGGTCGCTTCGTTCAGCGTCGCCGCGTCGAGGTTACGGCCGCGGAAAGCGGACAGGTCGACCGGATCGCCGATCTTCACGTCGATGGTCTTGCGCGGGAAGAAGTTGATCTTCTTGCCGTAGCGCGCCATGACCTGCTGCGTGCCCCAGTGGGCGACGGGGATCACCGGCAGGTCGTTCTCCAGCGCCATGCGGGCGGCGCCGGTCTTGCCGCGCATCGGCCACATGTCGGGGTCGCGGGTGAGCGAGCCCTCCGGGTAGATGATCACGATGCGCCCGTCGCGCACGATCTCCTTGGCCGCGGTGAGCGGCGCTGAGCCGCGCGACGTGCCGGCGCGCTCGACCGGCACCTGACCGGATTTGCGCAGGAACCAGCCGACCACCGGGATGCGGAACAGGCTGCCCTTGGCGAGGAACCGCGGCATCCTCCCGAGCTTCCAGCTCACCATCCCGATCATCACCGGGTCGATCTCGCTGTAGTGGTTGGGGGCGACGACATACGCTCCGCGCCGTGGCAGCTTGTCGCCGTCCACGATGCGGAAGCGCGCCGCGATGCTCATGATCGGGATCACGATCCCGGCGAGCACCCAGAAGATCGACGGGGTGCTCGTCTCCTTGCGCGGAAGCTTAGCGGCGCGCCCTGTCACGGGTTTGCTCGAATCGGACACCGGGTTCTGCTCTGAAGAGGGTCGGGACACCCCTCCATTATCCTTCGAGAACGAAGTCGGCTCCCAGAAGCTGCAGCTTGGTGATGAAGTTCTCGTAGCCGCGGCTGATGATCCCGACGTTGCTGACGGTCGAACGTCCCTCCGCCGTGAGCGCTGCGATCAGGTGACTGAAGCCGCCGCGCAGGTCGGGAACCTCGATGTCGGCGCCCTTCAGATCGGTCGGGCCCATGATGACCGCCGAGTGGTTGAAGTTGCGCTGACCGAAACGGCACGGGTGGCCGCCGAGGCACTCCTTGTGGATCTGGATCTTGGCGCCCATGTCGATCAGCGCGTCGACGAAGCCGAAACGCTGCTCGTACACGGTCTCGTGCACGATCGAGACGCCCTTCGCCTTGGTGAGGGCGATCACGAGCGGCTGCTGCCAGTCGGTCATGAAGCCGGGGTGCACATCCGTCTCGATGACGACGGGCTTGAGCTCGCCGCCAGGGTGGAAGAAGCGGATGCCGTCGTCGTGGATCTCGAACGCGCCGCCGACCTTGCGGAACACGTTGAGGAAGGTGAGCATCTCCGGCTGGCGGGCTCCGCCGACGTAGATGTCTCCGCCGGTCGCGAGGGCGGCAGCGGCCCAGCTGGCGGCCTCGTTGCGGTCGAACAGCGCGGTGTGGCTGTAGCCGACGAGCTTCTTGACGCCCTCGATGCGGATGACGCGGTCGGTGTCGACCGTGATGATCGCGCCCATCTTCTGCAGGATGTTGATGAGATCCATGATCTCCGGCTCGATGGCCGCACCCTTGAGCTCGGTGATGCCCTCCGCGCGGACGGCGGTGAGCAGCACCTGCTCCGTCGCACCGACGCTCGGGTACGGCAGGTCGAGCTTGGCGCCGTGCAGGCCGTTCGGGGCCGTCATCCGGATGCCGGTGGGCAGCTTGTCGACGATGGCGCCGAACTTGCGCAACACTTCGAGGTGGTAGTCGATCGGGCGGTCGCCGATGCGGCAGCCGCCGAGGTCGGGGATGAACGCCTCGCCGAGGCGGTGAAGCAGCGGCCCGCAGAACAGGATCGGGATGCGGCTGGAGCCTGCGTGCGCGTCGATGTCGGCCATGTGGGCCGACTCGACGGCGCTCGGGTCGAGCAGCAGCTCTCCCTCGTCCGTGCCGTCGGTGACCTTGACGCCGTGGATCTCGAGGAGGCCGCGGACGACCCGGACATCGCTGATGTCCGGGACGTCGCGCAGCACGCTCGGGCCTTCGCCGAGCAGGGCGGCGACCATCGCCTTGGTGACGAGGTTCTTCGCGCCCTTCAGCTCGATCCGGCCGCGGAGTGGGATCCCGCCGTTGATCGTGATGCGGTCGCCTTTGAGGCCGACACGCGCTCCTGCTGCTTGGGCGTCCTGAAGAAGTGAGTTCAAAGTTTCACCGGTAACGTCTTGGGCCGCCAGCTCTCGCGGCGGGCTTCGTATTCTGAGATGCGCGCCTCGTCGCGCAGGGTCAGAGCGATGTCGTCCAACCCTTCGAGCAAACGCCACCTAGTGTAATCGTCGATGTCGAAAGACACCTGGACCTCACCGACGCTCGCAGTCTTGGCAACCAGATCCACCGTCGCCGCTATTCCCGGCTGGGCCTCGATGGCCTGCCAGAGGCGCTCGGCGTCCTCCTCCGTGATCTGCCCGGCGAGCAGTCCCTGCTTACCGGCATTGCCACGGAAGATGTCGGCGAAACGGGGACTGAGCACGGCGGCGAAGCCGTAGTCGCGCAGCGCCCACACGGCGTGCTCGCGCGACGAGCCCGTTCCGAAGTCCGCTCCGGCGATCAGCACGCGGGCGCCCTGATACTCCGGCTGGTTGAGGATGAAGTCAGGGTCTTGACGCCACGCGTGGAACAGCGCGTCGTCGAAGCCTGTCTTGGTGACGCGCTTGAGGAACACCGCGGGGATGATCTGGTCGGTGTCGACGTTGGAGCGGCGGAACGGGACGGCGACGCCCTCGATCGTTGAGATCTTTTCCATCAGGCGCCCACCTTCTCTCCTGCGCGGGTATCCGAGCCGTCATGGCCCGGCGTGTCGCCATCACCGTCCGGCTCCAGGTCCCACGGGCTGGACAGTGTGCCGCGGATCGCGGTCGCCGCAGCCACCAGCGGAGACACCAGGTGGGTGCGTCCTCCCTTGCCCTGACGGCCCTCGAAGTTGCGGTTCGAGGTGGATGCGCACCGCTCGCCAGGCGCGAGCTGGTCCGGGTTCATGCCGAGGCACATCGAGCAGCCGGCGAACCGCCACTCCGCCCCGAACTCCTCGACGATCTTGTCGATGCCCTCTGCTTCTGCCTCGATGCGCACGCGGGCGCTGCCGGGCACGACCATGACGCGGACGCCGTCCGCCTTCTTCCGCCCCTTGATCACCGAGGCGAATGCGCGGAGGTCTTCGATGCGGCTGTTGGTGCACGAGCCCATGAAGACCGCATCCACCTGGATGCTCTTCATCGGGGTGCCCGCTGCCAGGTCCATGTACTCCAGTGCCCGCTCTGCCGCCGCGCGCTGGTTGGCGTCTGCGATGGTGGCCGGGTCTGGAACGGCCTGGCTGAGCGAGACGCCCTGGCCAGGGTTCGTGCCCCAGGTGACGAACGGCTCGATCTCGGCGGCGTCGAGGTAGACCTCGGCGTCGAACACGGCGTCGTCGTCTGTCGCCAGCGTGTCCCAGTACGCCACGGCGTCGTCCCAGTCCTGCCCCTCCGGGGCGTGCGGACGGCCCTTGAGGTATGCGTACGTCGTCTCGTCCGGCGCGACCATGCCTGCGCGGGCGCCCGCCTCGATCGACATGTTGCAGATCGTCATGCGGCCCTCCATGGAGAGCGCGCGGATCGCGCTGCCGCGGTACTCGAGCACGTAGCCCTGCCCGCCGCCCGTGCCGATCTTGGCGATGACGGCCAGGATGATGTCCTTCGCCGTCACGCCGGGACGCAGCTCGCCCTCGACCGTGATCGCCATCGTCTTGAACGCCTTCAGCGGCAGCGTCTGCGTGGCCATGACGTGCTCGACCTCGCTGGTGCCGATGCCGAACGCCATCGCGCCGAACGCGCCGTGCGTCGAGGTGTGCGAGTCTCCGCAGACCACCGTGATGCCCGGCATCGTCAGGCCGAGCTGCGGGCCGACGACGTGAACGATGCCCTGCTCGACGTCGCCGAGCGAGTGCAGGCGGATGCCGAACTCCTCCGCGTTCCTGCGCAGCGTCTCGATCTGGGTGCGGCTGGTCAGGTCGGCGATCGGCTTGTCGATGCCGATGGTCGGGGTGTTGTGGTCCTCGGTGGCGATGGTGAGGTCTGGACGGCGAACGGGGCGGCCCGCCATGCGCAGTCCGTCGAACGCCTGCGGGCTCGTCACCTCGTGCACGAGGTGCAGGTCGATGTAAATCAGGTCGGGCGAACCGTCTTCGCCCTTGACGACCAGGTGGTCGCGCCACACCTTCTCAGCGAGGGTCAAGCCGCGCTCGCTCGATTCGTGCTGCGACGATTCGTGCTGGGAATCGGTACTCATGATGCTCAAGAACTCCTTAGCTTGCTTCCGGATCAGCCGACGACGAACTCCGCGACGAGGGAGGCCTGAAGGATCTAGGACTCGTCGCGGCAGCTAAGGAGGAGCAGACCGTGAAACACGTTGTCAGGTTATCACCGGTTCGGGGGTGAACCTGTCAGCTCAGCTCGACGCGCACGGAGAAGCGCCCGAGGTGCACGACGTCGCCGTGTGCGAGGGGCGTCGGCTCCCCCGGCGCGAGCTCCCGTTCCCGCGCATCCTCTGCCACGACGACGACGCCGTTCGTGGAGTGCGCGTCCGTGACGGACAGCGCGCCGCCGTCCGCCTCGAAAGCGGCGTGCGTCTTGGACACGCTCGCCGCCGGGTCGTCGACGGCGACCAGCTCGGCGTCCGTCCAGGCGCCGAAGGTCACGGGATTGCGGCCGACCAGCACGGTGCCCGTCACCGGCACGGCCCTTCCACCCGGCAGGACGATGCGCCACTGGCGGGCCGGAGCAGCGGCACCAGCGGATGCGGCTGCAGGCGGAGGGCTCGGCGGCGCGAACACCGGGAGGGAGCGCTCGCGCGCTGGAACCTTCGCCGTCTCCGTCCCCGTGTCGTGACGGGGAGGGATGAGGTGCGGCGGCGGCACGATGAAGTCGGGCGATTCCACGCAGCCACTATACGGGGAGCGGGACTACCGCCCCGCCCGCTTCCCCTGCCATGTCACCCCGACTGCACACCAGCTCCGTCCGGACGGAGATTCCGCCACCTGCCCGCAGTTTCTCCGTCCGAACGGAGTGAGGACCGGCGCGTCGCGTCCGATCTCCTGCCGAAGAAACAGTGGATGCGCATCTTCCGTTCGGACGGAAGATGCGCGCGACGCGCCGCGTGTTTCTCCGTTCGGACGGAGTCCGGCCGCGCCGGCCGTGCGGTCTCCGTTCGGACGGAGTCCGGCCGCGCCGGCCGTGCGGTCTCCGTTCGGACGGGGAGCGGTGAGCGCGCTGCCAGGGCAGGGACTACCGACCCGCCCGCTTGGCGCGGCGGCGGTAGCGGAACGCCGCCAGCCTGGCCCGCAGCCGCCCGGCGGAGGAGCGGGCGTCCGCGACCGCAGCGTCCGAAGCGCGCCAGACCGCATCCACCCTGTCGGACCCGACCTCCGAGCCGTCGAAAACCGCGGCGTCGACGTCCCTGGCGATCGTGGCCAGTCCTCCGGTGGGCACGCTCAGGTTCTGCTCGGCGCTCTGCCTCTCCAGCGCACCGGCGGCCTGCAGGCGTGTGGCGTTGCGCGGGACACTCAGACCGAGCTCGTCGTAGCCGTCCGCCAGCTCCTCCCACGCTCCGGCCGCACGTCTGTCCGGCGGACCGGTGGTGAGCCTTCGCTTGCGCCTGCGGCGTTTGAGCGCGGCCACGATCAGCAGAGGCACGAAGTACAGCAGCAGCGGGATGACGACGATCCCGCCGACCACCCACGCCCACGCGGGGATGGCGAAGCCGCTCTTCGCCTCCTTGCGCTCGTTGTCCTTGGTCTTGACCGGCGTGAGCAGGTCCTGCGCCTTCGGGTCGGCCGGCGGCGGCTGCCGCACCTGGGGCTGCGGTTCGAGCTTGGGCTTGGTGGTCTGGTTCTTCGGAGCGTCGGTCTTGGTCGGCGTCGGGAAGAACGGCACCCAGCCCACCCCGTCGAACGCGACCTCGTCCCACGCTGTCACGTCGTTGCCCGTCACCGTCGTGGCCTGGCCGTTGACCACCTTGGGCGCGAAGCCCATCACCACCCTGGTCGGGTAGCCGAGGCGCCTGGCCATCAGCGCGAACGCGCTCGCGTACTGCTCCTGGTCGCCGACCATCGGTGCCTTGGCGAACAGGTCGGTCATCCTGTCCGCGCCCTCTCCCGCCCGCGACGGAACGGGGTCGGACGCGCGGCCGTGGCTCAGGTAGCCGAGCGTCTTGAGGGAGCGCTCGAGGTTGCGGAGCTTCTGGATGGCGGTGGTCGCCGAGCCCGCGTACTCCTCTGCCTTCGCCGCCACGATGTCCGGGACATTCGTGACCGGCGGCAGATCGAGCCTGGCCGGTGCGACCTTCGCAAGGGCCTTGTCGCTCGGGATCTTCTGGGCCGTGGCGTCCACGGTGTATCGCAGGCCGTCCTTCACACCGCTCGTCACCGCCGTCGTGCCGGTGGAGGTGTTGACGCGCACGGTGGTCGACGGGTCGGTTCCCTGGTACGCGTCGAAGCCGAGCGTCGTCAGGTACCCGATGGTCGGCAGCCAGACGTCCGAGTAGTCCTTGATGTCGATCTGCGCCTTCGTGGTCGAACCCGGCGTGAACAGCGGAGGCGACGGGATGGTGCTGCCGAGCAGCTCGAAGCTGCCGGAGGCGTCGCTGCTCTCCTTCGGGTCGGTGACCGTCCAGACCACGCCGTCGTAGCTGTCCATCGTGGCCAGCCGGATCACCTGGCCGCTGCCGAGCCCGTCGACCGTGAACAGCTCCGTCTTCTCCAGGTCCTTGGTGTACTGCCGGAACCCGGCCAGCGGGCTCGGGTAGTCGAGCGGGTCGAACGGCGGGGTCACCTCCTGGCGCAGCACGAACCGGGATGCGGGCGGAGGCGCGAGCACGGAGCCGGCGAGAGCGCCCACCACCACCGCGCCCAGCACGACGGAGCCGACGCCGACGATCCTGCGACGCAGCAGACCGGGGTCCGCGACGACCTCGACGGACGCAGAGCGCGTGCGGCGCCAGGCGAGCCAGAGCAGCGCGATCGCGGCGAACGCGACGCCGCGGACGGCGGCGAGGTACGCATCCACGGTGCCGAGCAGGATGCCCGCGACGAACAGTGCAAGCGGACCTGCCACCAGCACGGCGGCACGGCCGGCTCCCCTGCCTTTCGCGCGCGGCAGCCAGCGCACAGCCAGCGAGACGGAGACGAGGGTCGCCAGCCAGCCGGCCACGTACGGCACGACCGCGACGTACGGCGGCGCTTCGAGCGGGGCTTGCAGGGTGACGGCGTCGCTCCAGCCGAACACCGCGCCGATCACGAGCCCGGCGAGGCTGTCGAGCGACGGGAGCACGACCAGCGTGGCGGAGCCTGGCATCGCCAGCGGCGTGCCGAAGAGGAAGTATGCGGCGACGGCGATCGTGACGGTGAGCGGCACGGACAGCCGGAACAGCCGGCAGAGAACGGCCGAGCCCGTCCCGACCACCAGACCGCCGATGGCGGCGGTCAGGAAGGAGAAGTGCCCGAACGCGGGCTGGAAGCCGAGCACGGCGATGGCGCTGAGCACGACGACCACCGCCACGTCGATCCAGGTCGTTGCGGACAGCCGGTCGATGCTCCCCTGCTTCTGCGCTGCGGCAGTGCGGCGCGGCCGGGACTGCTGTGCCGTCGTCGCGCCGCTCATCGTGCCGCTCGCTTCAGGAGCGCCGGCAGCTCGCCCAGCGTCGACACGGTGGCGAGCATCATGCCGCCGAGCCTGCTCAGGCGGGGCTCGCCGTGCACATCCACCCGCACGCCGATGGTCTCGGTGTCCGAGCCGTACAGGCTCGCCGCCGCCCGGATCTCTGCGGGGTCGAGTTGCGAGCCGACGACCATCACCACGAGACTCGGCGCTGCCAGCCGCAGCGTCGACCTGCGCACGTAGTCGCGCAGGCTCTGGTGCATCCCGTCCACCGGCTGGATGCGGCACGAGTCGTCGAGCAGCGCGGTCGGCGTCTCGACGCGCATCGTCTTCTGCTGCCAGACCGCGTCGAGCTCCGTCTCCTCGCGGATCACGTGGCAGCCGACAGAGGCGAGCACGGAGACGCCGAGCTCGAACTCGTCATCGTCCGCGAAGTGCGACCGCTCGGCGTCGAAGACGAGCAGGAGCTGGGAGCGGCGGGTCTCCTGGTACTGCCGCACCATCAGCTGCCCCGTGCGCGCAGACGTGCGCCAGTGCACGTTGCGGATGTCGTCGCCAGGCTCGTATGTGCGCAGCGCGTGGAACGCGAGGTCGCTGTCGGTGATGACCTTGGTGGTCTGCCCCTCCAGGTCGCGCACCAGCCCGCGGGCCGTCGCGGCCAGCCGGGTGGTCTTCGGGTGCACGAACAGCTCGACCTGATCCGTCCACGCCGTGGTGCGGCGCAGCAGCCCGAGCTGGTCGCCGCGCACGGACAGCGCGGGCCCGGCGAGGATCAGGGCACGCCGCGCGGTCGGAACGGCGAAAAGCTCCTCGTTCTCCTCGCCTGCGGCGAGCCTCGGCACCATGAACTCCGCGACCCCTGCGCCGACCGGAAGCTCCATCCTGGTGGGCAGCACGGGGCGGCTGCCGGAGTTCTGCACCACCATGCGGCCGAGCGCCCTGTCGCCCGCGACGACCCGACGCGGGTTCAGCTCGATCGCCACGTCGTATGTCGAGCGGCCGAACACGAACCCGACGGCGATCAGGAACGCGGCGCACAGCGTCGCACCGAGGAAGGCGAACTCCGCCCAGCCGAACACGGCGAGCAGCGCGAACGACACCGCAGCTCCCCCGAGCACGATCCAGCCGAACGTGCTCACCACGCCGAGCACGGGAGCCAGCCACCCGGTGACGGCACGCCAGGCCGGGTGGATGCGGCGACCGAGCGCTCCGAGCATCCCGCGCAGTGCAGTCAGCAGTTGCCCGAACGCGATGCGCGACTGAGACGTACGTTTCTGAGAAGTACGCGCCTGGGACGTACGCGGGCGCGCCGAACGGCGGCGGCCGGTGGGTGCGGCGCCGGGCTGGGAGGCGGTGGCGGTGTCGGGAGCGGCGGTCATCGGCGGGGCTGTTCGTCCGTTCGGTGGCAGGTCACGCTGCGCGGTATGCGGGCGGGGTCGCCTCGGCGATGGCGCGGGCGACGATCTCCTCGGCCGTCACGCCGGCGAACTCGGACTCCGGGTCCACGATCACGCGGTGCGCGAGCACGGGGATGGCGAGCTCACGGATGTCGTCGGGCGTCACGAAGGTGCGACCGGACGCGATGGCCCAGGTCTTCGCCGCGCGTGCCAGCGACAGGGCGCCGCGGATACTTACGCCGAGAGCGGCGTCCTTGTCGGCGCGGGTGGCGGAGACGATCTCGCTGAGGTAGCCCATGACGGACGCGTCGGCGTGCACGTCGGAGGCGAGCTGGGCGAGCGCCGTGACGGAGTCGGAGGCGATGATCGGCCGCACGCCTGCAGCGCGCGAACGGTTCGAGGAGTCGAGCAGCAGGTTCACCGTGGTCTCGTGGTCGGGGTAGCCGAGCGAGGTCTTGATGAGGAAGCGGTCGAGCTGCGCTTCCGGCAGCGAGTACGTTCCCGCCTGCTCCACCGGGTTCTGCGTGGCGATCACCACGAACGGCGCCCCGACGGGGTGGCCGACGCCGTCGACCGTGACCACGCCCTCCTCCATCACCTCCAGCAGAGCGGACTGGGTCTTCGGGCTCGCCCGGTTGATCTCGTCGGCGAGCACGACGGAGGCGAAGATCGGCCCTGGGTGGAACTCGAACCTCCCGTTGCTCTGGTCGTAGATGGTGACGCCCGTCACGTCGGACGGCAGCAGGTCGGGCGTGAACTGGATGCGCGACTGCGTGCCCTCGATCGTGTTGGCGAGCGCCTTCGCGAGCACGGTCTTGCCTGTGCCGGGCACGTCCTCCAGCAGCACGTGGCCGCCGGAGAGCATCGCGGTGATGACCAGCCGGATGCTGTGCTCCTTGCCGAGGATCGCCTTGTCGACGTTCGCGACCAGCTGCGAGAAGGCTCCGGAGAACCAGTCGGCCTGTTCCTGGGTTACTGCCACGGTGTTCCATCCATTCCTGTGCTGATCGTCGTCGTGCTGATCGTCGCTGTGCTCGTCGCTGCCGTGCCCGGCGTGCGCTCGTGGGTCCTCGTCGTCACGGCGCCCAGTCCTGCACGCTGCTCTGCACGCCGCCGGCGGTCACGTACGCGCCGTGGTAGCCGCAGTATGCGTGCAGTCTGTTCGGCGCACCGCGATAGTGGGCGTATCCGCTGCCGTTGGTCGTGATCGACTCGCTGGTGAGCTTGCCGCCGTTGCAGTAGAAGTTCATCGTGTACGTGGTGTTGCCGCTGAAGTGATTGAGCGTCACGTCGTAGGTGAAGCTGTGCGCGTATCCGGGTTCGAGATCGCCCTGGGCGAGGTCGATCGACGGCTGCGGGTCCGGTTTCTTGGCCACGGAGACGGTGTTCGAGGTGTCGGCCCCGCCGGTCTTGTTGCTGTGGTTGTTCACGGCCCGCACTTGGAACGAGTAGCTTCCGACGCCCTGGTTCGAGACGGTCGCGCTGGTGCCGGAGGTGCTGTTCCAGCCTCCGCCGTTCAGCCGCCACTGGTACGTCACCGCGCCGCCACCCGTGCCGGACGGGTCGGACAAGGCGTTCCAGCTCAGGGAGAGGTCGCTCGGCGCGTACTGGTCTGCGCTGATCTTCGCCCCGCTCACGGCCTGCGGCGTTCCGTACGGCGTGACGGACGCGCTCGGCGCCGACAGCTCGCTCCAGCCGTCCGCGTTGTGCGCGCGGACAGTGAAGGTGTACGCCGTGCCGTTGGTCAGTCCGCCGATGGTCACCTGGCCGATGGTGGTCGCCGTCACGGCCTTCGGGCCGCCGCGCACCTCGTACTGGTCGATCGGCTTGCCGTTGTTCGCCGGTGCCGCGATCTCGACCGTTGCCTGCCCGTCCGACGCCTTGGCGTTGGCGGGCGCCGACGGCTTCTCCGGAACGTCGTGCACGGTCACGCGGTACTGCCCGACTGCCGCCGCGGTCCGCTTCGGGTCCTTGGTCGCATCCTGCACGTGGTAGACCACGTTGACCGCGCCGATGGCGGCTCCGGATGCTGCACTCACCGTGATCGACGAGCCGGTGTACGTCACCGTCACGCCCGCCGGCGCACTGTCCGCCTTCGCGTCGGTGATGGTCAGTGGATGCCCGGGGAACGGGTTCACCCACGCCGAGTCGCTCGCGGCCCCGGTCAGGGTGGTCGACTTGCCGCGCTGCAGCTCCTGCGTCTGCGGCGGGTTCTTCTGGCTGGCGACCGGCCGGTTGGAGCTGACGACCTGCACGCTCACCGTTCCGGTGATGGTGTGCGTTCCCGAGCTGATCGTGACGGTCACCACGGTGGACTCCCCCGGCTGCACGCCGAGCGGCGCCGACAGCGACAGGGACGATCCGCTGAGCGCGACCTGGAGCTTCTTGTTGGTCCACTGCGGGTTCGAGTACGTGAGCTTGGCGAGGATGTCCGGGTTGGGGTGGAAGCTCGACGACCGCAGGTCGATGGTGAGCGGAGCCTCCCCCGGCTCGATCTTCTCGCTCGGCGACGTGAAGGTGGGGGCGACGTCCGACTGGTCGGGGCTTCCCACCGTGATCGGCAGCACGAGCGTGGTGATGCGGTCGCTGGTCTGACCAGCATCCCGTCCGTCGTTGACCTTGAAGGTGATGGCGGCAGGGCCGCGGTAGTCCTTCGCGGCGGTGAAGCGGAGGGTCTGCTCGTCCCCGAACGGCGACGCTCCTGTGCTGTTGGTCGCGCTGACGCCGCTCGCGCCCGTCAGCTTCACCGATCGGCCGGACGGCACGTCGAGGATGTCGGAGAGCTTCCAGCTCTTGCTGCCGTCCATCTCCACGATCTGCTGCGGCAGCGACTTCTTGATCGCCGGGGGCGCCGTCGCGTCGCCCTTCGGCGGCACGATGATGAACGCGTCCCCGGTCAGCCCGGTCACCTCGTCCTTCACCTGGTATGCGATGGCGAGCCGCTTGGCCGACGGATGCACGGTGATCGAGCCGCCGGCGCCCACCTCGGCCGCGCCGGCGTTCGGACCGGTGAGCGCGACGCCGAGGTCTTCGACGAGGCCGGACGGGTTGGTCGCCCCGGCCAGCGCATCCACCTTCACGCTGTCCTTGTTGGCCACCGCATCCGGTTCGATCAGGTGGTCGATCGCCGATGGGTACTGCTCTTTGGCGTTCGGGGTGACGGTCACCTGGATGAACGCGCTGGCGACACCGCCCTGCCCGTTGCTGATCTGGTAGCGCACGATGTACGCGCCCTCGGTCTTCGGGGCCGTGACGAGGACCACCTTGCCGTGCACGGACGCCTTCAGGCCCGCATCCACCTGGAGCAGCTTCTTCTGCACGGCGATGGTGTAGCCGTTGGGGTCGGAGTCGTTGTCGAGCACGGGGACGGAGACGGTGCGGCCCGGCTTGACCTGCACGGGGTCGTTCCCTGCGATCGGTGGCTGCACAGCGGTCGGGCGCGGAATGACGCCGATGGTGACCGTGCCCGTCGCCGTCTTCCCGTAGGTGTCCTTGACCTGGTAGGTGAAGGTGTCCGTGCCAGCGGAGGTCGGGTACGCCTCGTAGGTGAACGATGTGCTGGAGCTGTCAGAGATGCGGCCGAGCGTCGGCTGGCTGCCGAGCCCGGCGAGCGTGACGGAGTCGCCGTCCGGGTCGATCCCGTCGAGGGGAACGTCGACCGGCACCGTCGATCCGGCGAACGCCCGGATGGTGAGCGGCTGCGGTCGCGGTGCCCTGTCGCTGCCCTTGTCCGGCGCTGTCACCACGAAGCTCACCGTCGCCTGCGCCTTCTGGCCGAGCTTGTCGGTGATGCCGTAGACGACGCTGTACTGTCCAGGCTCGGTCGGCGCCTGGTAGCGCACCGTCTTGCCGCTGACGAACGCCGTGGCGCCCTTCCCGGCCGCCGCGTCGTCGCGCAGGGCGGGGTCGAGGGAGAACGGAGCGTTGTCCGGCGAGTAGTCGTTGTCCATCACAGGCACGGTGACGATGTCGCCCGCGCGCACCGTCGCGGTGTCGTCGACCGCGATCGGCGGTTGGTGGGTGACCAGCGGAGGAACGGGGACGACGGTGATCCCGGCCTTCGCCTCGTGGATGCCGTCGGAGACCGTGTAGACGAGCTGCACCTGCTCGGCGAGCACGGTCGGGGCGGTCACCTTGACGACGGCGTTGTCGAGCACCTCCACGTTGAGGTCGCCCGCTCCTGCCGCGGCCGTCACGGAGCGCACGACGAGCACGCGGCCGGACGGCGACACGTCGTTGTCGAGCACGCTCACCGAGGTGGGCTCGCCTGGACGCACGTATGCCGTGTCGGTCACCGCGATGGGCGGTGCGTCAGAACCGCCGTCGGCGGCCACATCCACCCGGATCAGCCCGGTGGTGGATTTCGGGCCCGCCCCGAGCGTGTACGTGACGTAGTACTCGCCAGGCGCGTTGCTGAGCACCGTGACGGTACCGCGCGCGGCGTCGGTAGTCACATCGGCGCTCTCCTGGCCGTCGATGGACGCACCGACCAGGCTGAGCGGCTGCCCGGACGGCGACTGGTCGTTGTCCAGGGGATGCACGACCACGGGCTTCCCGGTGAACCCCGCTCCGAAGTCCGGCACCGCCACCGGATCGAGCGTCCCCGCTGCCTTGACCGTGATGAGCAGGCTGCCTGTCGTGCTCTTCTTGCCGTCAGAGACCGTGACCTTGACCTCTTTCGAGCCGGTCTGGCCCGTCTTGCTGGTGAAGGTAACCTCGCCGTTCGGCTTGAACTGCACGTCGTCCTCGGTGGTCGACGCCGCGGACACCAGGGAGAGGTCGTCCCCGTCGGGGTCGAGCCAGTCGTTCAGCACGTCGTACTTCACCGACTGACCGACCTCGGCCTGCGCTGTGCTGGCCCTGGTGGAGGCGGGGGCCGCGTTCTGCGCCGGCTGGTGCAGGGTCGCATCCACCTGCGCGGTGGAGGTGCCGCCGCGGCCGTCGTCCACGGCGTAGCGGAACGAGATGGTGCCGCTGAGGCCCGCCGCTGGGGTGAACTGGAGCGCTCGCCCTCCCTCGACCAGCTCCAGCGTGCCCTGGGCTGCCGGCAGCGTCGAGACGTCCGAGATCGTGAGCACGTCGCCGTCGGGGTCGGTGTCGTTGGCGAGCACGGGCAGCACGGTCGAGCGCCCTGGGCGGACGCCGAACGCATCGGGAACGGCCGTCGGCGGACGGTTCACCTTCGTGCGCTGAGCGAGGGTGTCGGAGAACGACTGCAGGACGGGCTTCTCCTCGCCTGTGTCGCCCTGCACGGTGGTCTCGTTGGGCTTGAGCTGCGCCCAGTTCTGCACGAGCCGCATGTTCGAGGACACCACCCAGGCGTTGCCGTCTCGCAGGTTGTTGAGCGCGATCACTCCGTGGTTGACGCGGAATTCGAGGTCGTCGCCCTTCACCGGCTGGTCGATGTCGACGCCGACGTCCTTCGCGCCGTCGCAGGCGTAGAGGTAACGAGCGGTGCCCGCCCAGGCGCCGTATGAGCAGTCGCCAAGGCGGACGGGAGCCGAGACGGCCGCCACTCCTCCGGTGGACGTCGCCCCGGCGGGATGCGCGACGACGGTCCCTCCGCCGAGCGGGACGCTGAGCAGGCTGGACGCGGTCGCGACGAGCGCGGACGGGTCGTCGGCGGACGGCTGCTGGAGTTTGAGGCCCTTCGCCGGCAGGTCGACGGTCTTCCCGTCCGACGTGATGAGCCGGTTCGCCTGGGTGTCGAGCACCACGGGATGGTCGCCGACGGCGGAGACCTGGAACTTCCCCGGCACGGGGAACGACGCCGTCGTCGCCTCCGCACCTGGATGGTCGACGGTGTACAGCTTCTTCCCCTGCGGCGCGACGACGAACGTCTCACCGCTCTTGCTGACGGCGAGCTGCGCATCGGCGCCGACCTTCGCGGTCGGCCTGGTCTTCGCCTTGTCGAAATCGAGACGGCCGCTGGCGTCGAGCACCCAGAGCTGACCGGTCGGCGACAGCACGGACAGCGTGTTCGCGCCATACCCGAGCTGTGACTTCTCCGGCACCTGGATGCGGCCGCCGAGCGACACGAACGCCGGGTCGATCTTGTCGACCGTGCCGTGCGGGGCGTCGGTGAGGAAGTACGCCGACCCGTCCTGGAGCACGTCCAGGTCGGAGCTCGCGCCGGTGACCGCAGCATCCAGCTCGTTGATCTGGTGGTTGAGCCTGCCGCCCATCAGCTTGTCGCCGTTGGTCACCCACACGTCCCTGGTGTCCAGGTCGACGGCGTTCACGGGGAAACCCCTGTGCAGCACCGCGATCGTCAGAGGGACGCCGGCGACGACGGCCAGAGCGGTCACGGAGGCGAGCGTCTTGCGCTTGCGGATCCACGCGCTCAGCGATGCCACTACTCTGCTATCCCCCCGGGTTCGAGAACGACCACTACGCTAACACGGCCCCCGGACGGGCGTGGATGGGGAGGTCTACCCATCCTCCCGAGCCGACGACGCCTCTGCCGCCTCTGCAGCGCCCGTCTCCGCAGCGCCCGTCTCGGCAGCGGATGCTCCGGCCGTGTCCGCGTCGAGCAGCGCCAGGTCGTCCAGGCCGACGAGCCTGGTCGTGACCGCGTACTCGACGAGCCGCGCCCTGCGGTTGGTGGCCAGCTTGCCCTTGCCGCCGCGGAGCCCGGCGACGCCGAGCTTGTCGAGCTTGTCGCAGACGTTGTCGAGCTTGCGGTTGAACGTCGTCATGCTCCAGCCGAGCCTCGCCGCGGCCTCCGCCGACGTCGGGATGGTGCCCCGGCCAGGAACCGCCTGCGTCAGCACGCCCTCGGAGAGCGCGACGATGAGCTGCCGCTGGCTGGTGGTGAGCGTCACCGGCAGGATCGTCGTCGAGCCCCCTGCGTCGTTGACGGTGACCGCCGTGTTGAAGAAGTCGTCTTCGCTGCTGATCGTGAAGTCGTACGTGGTCGCGCCGGCGCTGAACATGACGTGCATGGTCTGGAACACGATCGGCAGCTTGGCGCCGGGGGCCAGCCACGCCTGCACGGTGCCGGTGGAGTCGCTCACGGTCGCGGTCAGGAGGGTTCCGACGTTGGAGAGCCACCACATCCCGAAGTCGCTGCTGATGGTGAGGAAACGGCGGTGCAGGTACGGGTTGTCGTCGATGCTGAGGTCGGCCTCGCGGCCGATGCCGAACTCGACGGGCTCCGTCACCGTGTAGAGCTCGCCGCAGTAGTCGATGGTCAACGGTTTCATTTCGAGCACGCTTTCAACGGCTCCGACGTCCTGCCGGAGCGCACGGTGGCGACGTCGATGCAGACCGGAACGCCGGCGGTGAGGCCGGTCAGCTCCGCCTTCGGCTGCGCGGTCACCTCCGGCACGTCGGTCGTTCCCTCCCGCACCCACTGGTACTGGTCGCCCTTCTGCGGCTTCGCCGTCTTCCAGACGATGGTCGCCGTGGTGCCCTGCGCGTTGCGGGTGGCGGAGACCAGCGTCGGCGGCGGCACGACGGTGACCGCGACCGTTCCGTCCTGATCGCTTCCTGGCCGCTGCGTCGGCGACGCAGCGGGTGCGGTCTGTGGCAGGAGCACGGCGGCGAGCACACCGCCGGCGACCACGAGCACGGCAGCGGCGGCGATCACCGGCAGCAGCCAGCGTGGCCGGGATGCGCGGGGACGGGATGCGGACGCAGCGTCCGGCTTCCGCTCCTGCTCCTGATCCTGCTCCTGCGTCGTGCGCGCATCCGTGCGGGGACGCAGCATCGTGTTCTCGACGGGAGCGGCATCCCGCTCCGGCTCTGGATGTACGGCCGGAACAGCGCCGCGCACCACGGTCGGCCCGGCGAGCAGGTCGGCCGGCACCTCGACCAGGCCGGGGCGCGTCTCCGTGCTGTCGTGCGCGGCGGGCGACTCCTTCTGCGGCGTCGCCTGCGGCTGCTGCGGCTTCTGCGGCTTCTGCGGCTTCTGCGCGGAGAGGCCCTGCGCGTCCACCGATTGCACGGAGCGGGCGCGCGTCTCGTCTTCTCCGGACGGCGACGGCGGCGACTCGTCCAGCGTCCGCAGGTTCGGCACGTCGATGCTGGTCGGCGCGAAACCGAGCTCCAGCTCCACCCTCTGCAGTGCCCTGGCGAAGTCGACCGCCGTCGCGAAGCGGTCGTCTCGCCTGGTCGCCATGCCCTTGCGCAGCACGGCGACGAGCGACGGAGGGAGGTCGTCTCTGTCGATCGGCGTGATCATCCCTCGCTCGATCCTGCCGATGAGGTCGAGGGTGCCGTTCGCCCTGCCTGGCACCTCGAACGGCGTGCGCCCGGCGAGGATGGTGTGGATGGTCGCGGCGAGCGAGAACACGTCGCTGCGCACATCCGGCTGGGGGTCGTCGTCGAACATCTCGGCGGGCGACCACGGCACGCTGAGCCCGACGGAGCGGCTGCCGCTCGTGCCGGTGTCCGCGTCCCCTCCGCGCAGCGAGCCGAGCGATGCCGTGTGCACGGGCAGTTCCTCGAGGGCGGAGGCGATACCGAAGTCGGTGAGCGCCGGCCAGCCGAAGTCGGTGGTGAGCACGTTCGCCGGCTTGATGTCCCTGTGCAGGATGCCGACGCTGTGCGCGGTCGCGATGGCGCTCGACAGCCGCACGCCGATGCGCAGGGCGTCCTCCACGGTAAAGCGCTCGCGCTTGAACCGATCGCCGAGCGACGGGCCGGAGCAGTACTCCATCACCAGATACGGCCGGTCGTCGGCGGACACGTCGGCGTGGTGGATCGTGACGATGTACGGGTGCGCGGACAGCCTGGCCATCACGTTCGCCTCCGCCACGAACCGGGCGCGGGCGGCGTCGTCGACGCTGTCGGTGAGCAGCACCTTCACGGCGACGCTGCGCTTCGGCAGCTCCTGCTCGTAGAGGAACACGTCGGAGAACCCGCCGGAGCCGAGCAGCCGGATGAAGTGGAACCCCGGCAGGGCGGGCGGCTGCGAGGCGAGACGCCTCATGCGTCCTCACCGACCGTGAGCGTGACGCCGCTGCCCAGATCGACGACCGTCCCTGCGATCACGGCGGTCGGCTCGCCGCTGCGGAGCTTCTGCGGCTGCTTGCCTGGCAGCACGATCATCGTGCCGTTGCGGGAGTGCAGGTCGGTGACGACCACGGTGTCGCCCTCGACCGCGATCGTCGTGTGCGAGCGCGAGATGTCGCGCTCGGCGCTGTCCACGGTGACAGGGCGCGGCGCCGGGCCGCGCGCGGTGGTGGAGGCGACGGGGGCGCGGCCGACGACGATCGGCGGCTCCAGGTACTCGCGCCTTCCGTCTGCGAGATCGACGAAGAACCGCGGGGAAGGCGCGACGGGCAGCTGCTCGTGCTCGTTGTCGCGCTCGTGCTCCTGCTCGCTCTGGCGGCCGCCGAGGAGGCCGCCGAGGCTCCCGGACATGATGGTGAGCCCGTCGTGGTCTCCGGCCTCGGCACTCGGACGTGCGGGGGCGGAGTCTGTGATGAACCTCGGCAGGTCGATGCGGGCGGGCTCTGCCTCGTCCGCCTGGCGCACGGCCGCGTCCTCGACACTGCGCACCATGGTGGCGCCGAACAGGTGGTCGTAGCCGGTCGCGTCGCCGTCCGCGTCGGGATCTGTGCCAGCGTCCGTGTCGGTCGGCTGGGCGATGGTCGCCTCGCTCACGGTGGTGTCCGGGATGCGCGTCTCGTCTGCGACCGCATCCACCTGCTCTGGATGCACCGGGTCCGGCAGCGCGGGCTCCGGCTGCGCGAGCTGCGGCTCGACCGGCTGCGGCTCGACCCGCTGCGGCTCGACCTGCTGCGGCTCGTCCGCCTGCACCTCCACCGCCACCGGCGCGGTGATCGGCGCACGCTTCTGCTCCTGCACGACGGCCGGTGCTGCCGAAGCGACGGTGCCGGCCCAGCTCACCGCCGTGCCCCACACGATCCCGTCGGCCAGCGGCAGCGCGGGGCGACGCGCATCCGCCGCATCCGCCGGCTCGACGGCGAGCGCGACCGCGGTCGCCTCCGCCACCTGCTGCTCCACCCAGGTGGAGACGCCTTCTGCGTCGATGCGGCGCTCCCCCGCTGCCGTCCGCACGGTCGCGACGACGGGGCCGCGGACGGCGATCATCGCGCGCCCTGCTCCTCCGTCGATCAGGCCGAAGGACGGCGTCCTGGCGAACCCGTCCGCCGCGAGCGCTTCCAGCGTTGCAGCGAACCCGGAGGCGACAGCCGACGCCAGCGCACGAAGGGCCGGCGCGTCCTGCGCTTCGACGACGAGGGCGCGCGTTCCCGCCGCGACCACCGCCCAGTTCCCGGTTGTCGTCTGCTGCACGTCGAACACGTCGGTGAAACCTACCCTCTCGGCTGCGTGTCTTCGAGAGAGCGGCTGTCTTCCGGCCTGTCTTTCGTGACATCGGAAGCCGGTTCCGCATCCCCCGCCGTCGATTCAACCACGATCACGGTGACGTTGTCGCGCCCGCCTGCCGCGATGGCGGCGCTCACCAGCCGGTCGGCGACGTCCGTTCCTCCGTCCGCGAGGATGCGCGCGATGGCCTCGTCGCCGAGCTCCTTGGTGAGCCCGTCCGAGCAGATCAGGAACGTCTGGCGCCCCTCCTCGCGCAGCAGCAGCGAGTCCGTGTCGACGAAGTCCTCCGCGCCGAGCGCCCGCGTGATGACGTTCCGCTCCGGATGCACGGCCGCCTGCGCCTCGGTGATGAGGCCGGCGTCCACCAGCTCCTGCACGGCGGAGTGGTCGACGCTCAGGCGGCTGAGCGCCCTGCCGTCCCAGAGGTAGACGCGGGAGTCGCCGACGTTCACGACCATCCACTGCTCTTCCGCGACCTCCGGCACGCGCACGCGCACCACGCCGGTCAGCGTGGTGCCCGCCACCGCGACGCCCGACTCGTCTGCGCCGGACAGGGCGCGGACGGCGGCGTTCGCCTCGTCGATGGCTGCGATGACCTCGTCGGGGGTCGGCCTGGAGCCGGCAGGAAGGGTGCGGGCGATGGACTCGACCGCCGTCTGGCTGGCCGCATCCCCTCTGGCGTGGCCGCCCATCCCGTCTGCGACGGCGAACACCGGGTCCGCCGCGATCATGCTGTCCTCGTTGACGTGCCGTACCGCACCGACATCGCTGCGAACGCTCACGCCGACGATTGACGTCATGTACCGGTTTCCTCCTGCGTCTTCGCGGTCGTTGCCGGTGCGCGCCCGGAGTCCGTGGATCCGTTCGCGCCGTCCGTGGCGTCCGCGTCGTCTTCACCGTCACCGTGAATGGCAGCGGCGACAGAGGTGCCGCTGAGCTTCAGCTTCACCAGACTTGCAATCGTAGCGACTGCCATGGACCCCACGATCACGCCGAGCGATGTCATGGTGCTGATATCGGGCGCCCACTCGATGTGCTGGCCGCCGTTGATGAACGGCAGCTCGTTCTCGTGCATGGCGTGGAACACCAGCTTGACGCCGATGAAGGCGAGGATGAACGCGATGCCGTACTTGAGGTATTCGAGCTTGTCGAGCAGGTGGCCGAGCAGGAAGTAGAGCTGTCGTAGCCCCATCAGGGCGAACACGTTGGCGGCGAACACGATGAACGGGCTCTGCGTGATGCCGAAGATCGCGGGGATCGAGTCGAGCGCGAACAGCAGGTCGGTCGTACCGAGCGCGAGGAACACGATGAGCAGCGGGGTGAACATCCTGGTGCCGTTCACCGTGGTGCGCAGCTTGTTGCCCTCGTACTGGTCGGAGACCTTCAGGTGCCTGCGGGTGAATCGCACGAACCAGCTGTCCTTCGTGCCCTCCTCGTCGTCGTGCTTGCTGAGCGCCTGGTGGATGGCCGTCCAGAGCAGGAACGCACCGAAGATGTAGAAGATCCAGCTGAACGACGCGATCAGCGATGCGCCCAGGATGATGAAGATGCCGCGCAGGACGAGCGCGATGATGATGCCCACCATCAGCACTTCCTGCTGGTACTTCCTCGGCACGGCGAACCTGGCCATGATGATAACGAAGACGAACAGGTTGTCGATGCTCAGGCTGTACTCGGTCAGCCAGCCTGCGACGAACTGCCCAGCGTGCTCCGCGTCCCCGATCAGGAGCATGGCGAGGGCGAACAGCAGCGCGAGCGCCACGTAGAACGACACCCAGAGCGTCGACTCCTTCGGGCTCGGGATGTGCGGTCGTTTGAACACGATCAGCAGGTCGAACGCCAGGATCAGCAGCAGAACGACCATTGATCCGATTTCGAACCACGGGGGAAGAGCAAGCTCCACGGGGGAAAACCTTTCGAAGGGCACCAGAAACGGGTCCGAAAGTCTCTCCCGCACCCACTGTTCGGGTGCCGCTGTGCCCGGGCTCGAAGACTCGAACCGTGATGACGTCCACAGCGCCGACCCGTCGTGGGTCGTCCGGGATACTCCCCTTCGCTCCGAGAAGTCTACCGGATGCGCGCCGCCCTCCGCTGCACGGCCGAAGGTGTCGCCGGCCCCGCTCCCGTGCCCGGGGAACGAGACCGGCGAGTCGTCACCGCTCCTGCTCCCCCTGCTCTCCGCGCACGGTGAACGGAAGCACCAGGCGGGAAGGGTGGGCGGCGTCGCGGTAGATCTTGTGCGTGACCGGGCGTCCGACGGGCAGATGGAACGCATCCGGTGGCAGCAGCGCGTTGTGCTCGTCGGCGAGCGGTTCGTCGTTGGACAGCTCGACCACCAGCCGGTGGCCGGGCAGGAAGGTCGCAGCGAACGGGTACAGCCGCACCACGTACTCCTCGATCGCGCCGGGCTCGACAGGCACCGCGCGCGTGTGCGGGTGGTGCGGGTCGCCCTCGGTCGTGCGCTCGTCGAGTTCCCTGTGCGATGCCTTGAGGTATCCGGTGGTGATGAGCCGACGGTTCCCGCCGGGAGCCGCATCCCAGACGCGCAGGATGAAGTTGGTGTCCGGCTGGTCGATCTCCACGAACAGATGTGCCGCGCCCGTGCCGATCAGCTCGCTCGGCTCCTCGAACGGCGGCGTGCTCCAGTCCAGGATCTCCACCCGGTCGGTGACCGTGAGAGGTGCCTGGTAGAAGCCGTCAGGAGCAGCGTGCTCCACGCCCATCGGCTCGGGCTCCGCCGAGAGGACGCGCCGCGGACGCAGGTAGAGCGAACGATGATCGACCGGCCTCGGCGGCCACTGCTCGGCCGTCACCGTCTCCCTGGAGCCTTCGACGAAGACCGAGACGGCCGGCTCGGCCATGACCCCGTTGTCGATCCCTTTGATCCAGTAGTCGTACCAGCGGAACATCTTGTCGTGCTCTTCGATGAACGGCCGGGACTGCATCGGAGGGTACGGGCCGATGTCGAGCTTCTTCGGGCCGGCCAGCTTGTCGAAGACCTCGATGGTGCCGTCGAGCGTCCATCCCCTGCCCTGATCGAGTTGGAGCCAGACCGGGATGTCGATCTGAGGGGCCAGCGTGACCGGGTTTCGCTCCTCGTACCATTCGCCGTCGAGCTCGTTCATCACGATGTCGAACCAGGCCTCGTGGTTGGTCGGGTAGTTCAGCGTGTGGACCAGGTTGGGCCACGCAGCCACATCCGGGTCTGCGAGGCGAGCGGCCACGCGCGAGGCGATCTCCTCCGGAGAGCATGACTCGAGCATCCTGGACTTCACCCTGTCGGTGAACGCCCAGCCGGAGTCCCCTCCCCTGCCCTCTCTGGCCGCACGCGGCATGAACCACATGATGCCGCCGTGATAGGTGGTCTCGTAGAAGTCGAAATGGCCACCGGAGACGAAGATCGCCTTGAGATGTGGAGGGCGTTCCGCCGCGGCGAGGAGCTGCATACTGCCGAAGTAGGAGATGCCGATCATGCCGACGTTGCCGTCGCACCACGGCTGGGCCGCCACCCACTCGATCACGTCGTACGCGTCCTGGCCGAGGGACACCCCGCCGGCGTTGTAGTTGCCGATGTGCTCCCCGGCCGACGCGCCTGAGCCGCGCAGATCTCCGATCACGTGCACGTAGCCCTCCGCCACGACGCGGGCGATGTCTCCGGCCTCGATGCAGCCGTCCCACATCGGGCTCGGCCGGCGCTGCGGAGGCGTCGTGAGCGCGAGTGCCTGCAGTTCCTTCCCGTACGGGCTGAGGGCGACCAGCGCGGGGCGAGGCTTGTCATCGACGCCGTGATACGCGTCGGCGGCGAGCAGGACGCCGTCGCGCATGGGAACCCGCAGGTCTTTGCGCACCGCGATCTGCTGGCGTCCAGCCTGGATGAATCGGATATCGGACATGTGCTCCTCCTCTGTCAGGCCAGGGCGGCGGGATCGACGGCGCGACCGGCAGCGGCCACCCTGGTGGCATAGCCGTGCATCGTGGTGAAGAACGGCGACGGCTCGAGGGTCGGGTCTCCTGCGTAGCCGAGCGCGTCCGCCACGGGCTCGAACGGCGAGAACCGGGATGCGGTCTCCCGCGGCCCGGCCGTGAGGTACGGCAGCACGGCCGCTCGGATGCGCGCCTCGTTGTCGATGCTGCCCTGGATCGCATCGAACGCGGTGTCCGCGTCCAGCGCCACCGGGTATGGCTCACCTGTCGCATCGCGGTACGGGTGGCCGAGGAAGAGTCGCCGCGGCCGGATCGCGTCGCGCAGCTGCTCCAGGCTCGCGACATAGCTGTCCGGGTCCTCGTAGCCGGGGAAACCGCTCGCGGCCCCGTAGCCCTGCACGGCATCCCCGACGAAGACGTCGTTCTGCCCCTCGACCACATAGCCGACCGAACCGGCCGTGTGCCCAGGGAGGGCATGGACGGACACCGCGACGCCTCCGCCGAGGTCGAGCCGCTCACCACCTGTCACGAGCATCGTCGGTTCGAACTCGCCGGAGATGACCGCCTGGGCGCCCGCGATCTGCTTCGCCTCGCCGTCGGGGTCGTTCAGGTAGACGGCGCGCCCTGCCAGGTACTCGTCGACGTGGGCACGGCGAGCACGCAGCATGGGCGCGTCCGCGCTGTGCAGCACGACGGTGGCCCGACGACCGGTGAGCTCCCAGAGCGCGTGCGCCCCTCCGAGGTGGTCGATGTGGCCGTGGGTGAGGAGGATCCACCGTACGTCCTCGATGCGGCGACCGATCGCCGTCAGGGCGGCGGCCATTCCCTCGGAGGGCGACGACGCGATCCCTGTGTCGACGATCGCGGGCTCTGGAGCGTCGATGTAGAAGCTGTACAGGCCGAACCTGCCCCACGGCGACACCAGCGGGTGGACGCGCACGTCACTCATCGTGCATCCCCGTCTGCCCTGGCGGTTGCAGAGGCGCCGGCGACGAAAGCCGCCATCTCGGCGAAGGCACGGTAGTACTCCGGCAGCCAGGCGAAGTTCTGCACGAAGCCGTGGTTGGCTCCGGCATACCGGCTCACCTTCGCATCCACCCCGGCCTCCCTGAGCCGTCGACCGTAGAGCTCGCCCTCGTCGCGCAGCGGGTCGAATTCCGCCGTGACGATGAGCGCGGGAGGGAGGCCGGAGAGGTCGCCGCGCTTGATCGGCGAGACGCGCGGGTCGGCCGGATCGGCTCCACTGTCCAGGTAGAACGCGTTGAATGGCGCGAGGCCGGCGGTCTCCAGGCCGTACCCAGACGCGTTCTCGCGCAGCGACGCATACCGATCGGTGTCGAAGTCGAGGTCGAGCGATGGGTAGAAGAGCACCTGGTGGCTGATCAGGTCGAAGCCGTCGTCGTGCGCGATGCCTGCAACGGCGGCGGCGAACGTTCCGCCGGAGCTGTCGCCCGCGACGGCCAGGGTCACTCCGTCCCAGGCGAGGGCATCGCCGTTCTCCGCGGCCCAGCGCACGACGCCGTAGCAGTCGTCGAGTCCGGCTGGGAACGCCGCCTCCGGCGCTCTGCGGTAGCCGACGGACACGACCTTCAGCCCCGTCTCCTTCGCCAGGGCACGCGCGACGGCGTCGTGGGTGTCGAGGCTGCCAAGGAAGAACGCGCCGCCGTGGAGGTAGACGAGCAGGCCGAACACGTCGGCATCCGTCGGCGTGTAGACGCGGATCGGAACGTCGCCGAACCGCGTGGTGGCCGTGGCGTCCTGCACCGCGTGCAGCGGAAGGCGTTCCGACTCCTTCGGCACCATCGCCTCCTCCTCCTCCCGCAGCGCTGACGGATCGACGGGGCCGGAAAGATGCTCGGGAAGAGAGGAGAGGACAGCCGCGATCTCCGGGTGAAGATGCACGCTGTCACGCCCCCTGCGAGACGGGCTTCTGACCGGGGAAGACCTCGTTCAGTTCGTCCTCCGTCCAGCCGTTGCGCGAGATGCGCTGCAGTTCGTCTGTGACAGGCTTGCGCGTCGACTGGTACAGGGCGAGCGCATCCGGGATGCCGGCTGCCTGCGCGAGAGCGTCGGCGAGAGCTCCTGCGTCCTCGATGGCGGAGTTCGCTCCCTGCCCCTGGTGGTGCAGCATGGAGTGTGCGGCGTCTCCGACGAGCACCACAGAGCCGGTGTGCCAGTTGTCGACAGGGTCGATGTCGTAGACAGCGCGGATGCTCACGGCGTCGAGGTCGAGGGCGCGTGCCATGTCGACGATGCGCTCGTCGAACCCGGAGACACTCTCCACGATCTGCTCCTTCGTGACGACGGGAGCCCAGGTGCCGTCCGGGTTGAGGGCGGTGATATCGAAGGAGACCTGGTCGCGGTGACGCAGCGGGAGCAGGTAGACCTTCGCGCCGTTGCCGACGTACATCCGCAGGTTGTCGTCGACTACGAGGCCGCCGGCGGCGGACACCGGCATCACGACGCGGTATGCGTGCTCGCCGGAGAAGACGGGGGGCTTGGAGCTGAACAGGCGTTCGCGCACCACCGACTTGATGCCGTCGGCACCGACCACGAGGTCCGCCTCGACCGTGTGGCCGTTGGTGAAGGTGACGAGCGATCTGCCGCCCCTGTCCTCGATCGACTCCAGCTTGTGGCCGAGCTTCACCATGCCGTCAGGAAGCACGCCGAGCAGGGCGTCGATGAAGTCGCCGCGGTGGATCAGGTGCGTCTTGGTGTCCTCGGTGTCGCCCGGCACCTCCGGCCAGTTCTCTTTCATGATCCGCTG
>Ga0153994_1000106_pt1 | contig 35947 bp, 35 predicted proteins | sample TSNC078MetaG_FD_104735 | JGI IMG/M metagenome (GOLD analysis project Ga0153994, IMG submission 104735) | Attine ant fungus gardens microbial communities from North Carolina, USA - TSNC078 MetaG | ecosystem: Host-associated > Fungi > Mycelium > Unclassified | place: USA: North Carolina, Lumber...
ATGAACCAGAGGCCATCCGTCAGATAGGGGTGTGGGAAAAGGAAGGGATTGCCGGCTGGATGGAGTGGGAGAAAGATGCCAAGGGTAAATACCCAGTTGCTGAGGATATAATGGAATGGATAAGAGGACCAAAAGGAAAGCTGGGCAGCTTTGAGTAGAAAAGGAGTAAAGAAGGAGGGATGACGCATGACTCGTAAAAATAAAAAAAGAATTGCAGCGGCAGGAATCTTTGTATTTCTTTGCATCCTTGCAGTCGGTGGGTGGCATATTTACAGGGAAAGCCAGAGATTCACCACCATCCCTGCTAGCCCGAATCCAAGCATTGATGATGTTGTCTGGATGGGGATAGGAACGGTAGATGAGGAAGATACCTGTCTGGTTATAGAGAATGCTGCAAGCCGAAATCACTACGTGGAGTTTAAAGTAATGCCAGGTAAATACGTCTTTTTTACAGAAGTAGAAGGGAAAATGGAGGAATTGGAAGGAGATATTGATCAGCCGTATCGTGAAAAGTTTTATTGGTATCGCATACAAACAAATATTTATGACATTGCTTCCGGCCGCCAAGTGCGGAGTATTGATGTAAAGCAGTTAATCGAGGAGCAGGCACCGGGGTATCAATATGATGGATGGGGAGAACAAGTATTTAGCGGGGAAAATGGTCATGTATTTTTAGATTGGATTCTTAGTGACATACCGGAAGACGGGAATCAGGAGAAAGTAAGTAAAGATTTGTGCATGGATTATGAAACGGGAGAAATATATCTGGTAGATGCGCCCAGTGAATTATGCGATGATGATGAAAAGCAGGAGAAGTTTAAAACAGAATTTTATAATAACGGTTGGGGAGGATTTATGGAGAAAAATGGATTTACAAAATCTTGGGAGAAAGGCGAAAAATCATTTGATTATGGAACCTATGATTTTGTAAATGGTATCGCGAACATTGATGTTGAAGCCTCCGAATTGCCGAAGGAGAATAAAGCACTGTATACTAGATTCCCCGGTTTACAGAAGTACCAGGGGGAAGCGGGAAAGGTTGTAAGGGTGTTTTTAGGAGGATATCCCACAGCAGAAGAGATGCAGCAATTATTTACAGAGGAAGCGTCGGAGTAGATTGAAAAACAGATACGATCACTGGTTTGTGATCCAGGGGCTGATTTGTGCCAATGAGGATATGATTACAGACAGTGAAATGTTAGAATCTTCCGTAGGGATGAGGAATCAATAGAAGATGAAATTAATCAGCAAATCAGGGTTCCGGACTGTTATGCGAAAGCATTTGCTATCGATCCGAATGATTTATCCGACAACATGACGATTATTATGGCAGATTATGCCTGCCATGAATTCTTCGGAGGAAGGATATCAAAAGCTATATGAGGAATATACGAAAAAGCTGGGAATGACGAATCTGTGGGCAACGGAGTCGATTCTGATAAAAAAACTGGGGCAGGCGTTTGAAGAAGAGAATCATCAGATTAGTATCTCCAATTTAAGCTATAGTAAAGGGGACACAAATGACCTGGATAACGAATGGACCCTGCAGGAACTACAGCATCTGCAAGAAGCCAGGGAACATCTTCTGCAGAACTATGTTGCGAAAGGACTGGAAGGAGTTACGATGATGGCATTAGGAACCTTTGCGCCTGAACTGGCAATAGTTGCCAGCTTAGGGATGATGGTAGTGAACGGATCAGCAGGAAGTGTAACGGGTCTGGACAGTCAGGTAAGCAGTTTGGTTGGGAAATTAGGGATCAAAAGTGGAAATCTGCTGGCACAAAATGTCATTAATTACGGACTTGCAGTCGGTAACTTGGATGCCAGCCTGACAGAAGCAAACTATCAGGCTAAAATGGAATGGTTTGGGCTGGGCGGAACTTATGCATACGATGGCGGAATTTGGGGAGAAATTTGGGGAGCAGGAGGCGACATTGGAATGACCGGCATGTATAAGCCGGAAGTCATCCGGCAGGTAAAAGTGTGGGAAGAGGAAGGCATTGCAGGTTGGATTGGCTGGGATCAAGCGGACGTTGATGCTATAGCAGACGCAATTAAACTAGATGCTAATTTAAAAGATGACGAGCGAAAGGCATGTGAAAAACTGTTAACGGGCGGATACAATATTACGGAAGAGGAAGACATGGTAGCATTTATGAATAGAATTAAAGTAATCCAAGGAAAATATAGAGATTTAGATTCAAAAACAGATAACGTAAACATACAGCATGAATGGAGAGACATAGTGGATTAAACAGAGGAAAGGAGACAGTCATGATGAATGGCAAAAAGAAAATAGCTGCATTAGTAATCGTTGGATTCTTTTGCATAGCAGCCTGCATTTTTTTGTGGCTGTATAAACAAAATCAGAGATTTAGCCCTCTGCCACAGGATGGAGCAAATCCGAACATTGCAGATATTACCTGGATGAGCAAGGGAACTGTTACCGAAGAAGATACTTGTTTGATTGTAAAGCGCAATGCCAATTCAGAAAGGCAGAATTACTATTATTATTTTAACGTTATACCAGGAGAGAGCGTTTTTTTTGTTGAGCGTGAAGGAAAAAAAGAAATTTTAAGAGGAGACAGTGCTAATACACGGGAAAAATTTTTTTGGAAGGATATACAAACCAAGGTTTATGACATCACTTCCGGTAAGCTGGTGCAGAGTATTGATGTTAAAGAGTTAGTGGAAAAGTATGCGCCAGGGTATCAATATGACGGCAGCGGAGCAAATATATTTACTGAAAAAAATGGGCATATTTTTTTTAGATGGGGCTTAAGTGACATCCCGGAAGATGGGAATCAGGAACAAGTACTTGAATTTTTATGTATGGATTATGAAACAGGTGAAATTGATGTAAAGGAAAACTTTGCAACGACATACAGTAATCCGGATAAGCAAGAGGATTTCATACAAGAATTATATAATACGAATTGGGAAGCATTTATGAAACAAAATGGATTTACAGAGTTTGGGGAAGAAGAGACAGGGAGAGAATTTGAATATATGATTTACCGTTCTGTTAGTGGCTTTGTAAATATTAATATTTCTACATCTGCATTACCGAAAGAGAATGAAGCCTTATACTCCAGATTTCCCGGTTTGCAGGAGTATCAAGGGAAAGAGGGAGAAGTTGTAAGAGTATTTTTGGGAGGTTATCCAACCGCAGAAGAAATACAGCAATTATTTATAGAAGAAGCGGTTGAAGAATAAGCCGGATGAACAGTCACTGAGTCGTAATCCAGAAAAGGGTAAGGGAGCAACTTTTAGAATGCTTGAGGATAGAGGAGAATGTAATATGATGATTTGTCGTAAAGAATTAATTAGATGGTATATAAGTCTAATAATCGGAGCACTGCCATTGGTGATATGGAAAATTGGCAGCACGTTATCGAGGGATTCGTTAGGCTTAGTATTGATAAGCCTGGCTGCCTTGTGGTTGGGTTTGATTTTGATTTCCGGCAGCTATAATGCTTTGGGCTATGAACTTTGGAGTATTGGTAAAATTCCTAATTATTATGAGAAGACGTTGGGCATACCATTATTCTTAACAATTAGCATATTAATCTGGATAATATGGCGTGATTAATAAGAAAGCAGATTTTTATAGTTATTATGGAGGTTCAATGGGAGAATATATCCAGGGTTATGCAGCTAAGAGAACGGTCTTGTTTTTACTGATTATTGTCTTAAGTGTGATTTCCTATGGAATAATTGGTAGGATTTTGTACCAATGTATGAAGCATATTCAAAAAATTGCCACCGATGAAGGTGACATGATAGTTGCGCAGAAAGCAAAATGGTCATGGCGCAGAATTAAGTTTGACGCCTTGTGCATGGCAGGAATCGCCCTGTTTTTACTTATTACTGGTGAGTCCAGAAGCACACCGGTTCCGAATATAATCCTGAGCATCATATTTCTGATCGCATTGCTTGACATCCTGTTAAGAAGCATGAGATTGATAAATAAATTAAATGGCATCCAAGAGCAAACGCTAAAGGAATCCTGCCATCCTAAAAAATGGGATAAAGTGTATTGCAGTGTGGTAGTTGCAGACAGCCTTTTTGGTATGATAGCGGCAATTCTCGGTTACTCTTCAATGAAGGACTTTACATATCGGATGGTGGAGGAGCAAGAAGGTGATTTTATAACAGTGGGCAATCTCATATTTTGCTATCAGGGGGGTGATTGGGCACAATTAGAATTCCCCGAGGGATATTCGGCGGTATCCGGAGACACATTTATGATTAAGTACCGACACGAACATAGCATTTGCGAAAAACTTCAGTCGGTAATCATTCCACCGGAAATACAGTATATTTCTTCAAATACCTTTAAATATTGCAGCGATGATTTATGGAGAAGAAGGCAGCTATGCACAGCAATTTGCCAATGAAGCGGGACTAAGCTTTCAGACCATAGAGTATTAAAAAACACTTGCTCTGCCACGGTATTCAAAACAAATAAAGAAAGGAAAGAACACATTGATTGCATTAACAATACATCCGGACAACCAACAGCCGGAAATAGACATTCAGGTAAAGCCGGAGCAAAGAATCAAAGAAGTTTTAGATATCCTGAAGGTAAACGGTGCCATTAACTTCCGGGATCCGGAAGCAGGGATATCTGTAAAATCTTGGAGAGAAAACACTTATATCAATCCATACCTTACATTTAAGCAGGCAGGAATCTGGCAGGGAGATATTCTGCGTATCGAATAGAGGAGACATTATGTTAAAAGCGCAAGATACAAAAGAAGAAATGCTTATAGAGGAAACAATTCGCAAAGTGGATATGCATGCGGCTACAGGTTATGACTATTACCGGCTGCAAACAGGATCTCATTATTTCATTCCTTGTGATATGGAAGAAGGCGAAGGGGAAATTAAATTTGTCTATCACATCGGGGAGAGAACGCCTATGAATCAAATCAAGGTGAGTGAAAAGGGGCTGATTTACAGCCTTTTGATTCAGGTTGGAGAAATGGAGGCAATCAGTAAAGAGTTCACATTTTCGTTGGCGTCGGACAATCTGTATTATGACAGCCAGAACCATGTGCAAGTGCAAAGGCGTGATATGGCAAAATCCGGTGAGCAGGATACCTATTTCCCTAAATTCAAAGCATTGGCAGGAACGATGCTGCAAAAGAAATATAAGTATACGGATTATCTGCAAGGCGGCATGGATATCCTTGAGCAGCAGGAGGTTACCAAAGAAATAGCCGGTTGGGAGAGTATGCCGGAAGCCCTGAGAGCGTTAAAAATAGAGCAGGAAGAATTGCGGTCCTATGAAAAAACATCTATCCGTAAAATCAAGAAAGGAAAATACCGGGCAATCATGATTCTTCTGGGGATTTTTTTGGCGATAAGCATTGTGTCGCTTTCGCTTCTCGCCTATCGGGAATATAAAATAACCAGACCACAGCAACAGGCCCTCGCAGCGGCCAGAGCTTATCTGAGTTCTGATTATGTCACTGTCATTGACAGCCTGTATGGCATTGAAGTTGAAGAGATGGATATTCATGAAAAATACATCCTGGCAGTGTCTTATGTGAAGGGGCAGTCGGTGGATAATTTCAGCAATGAAGCGAAAGAAAACATTCTGGCAAAAATATCCTTAAAAGGAGATGAGGCGATTCTGGATTACTGGATTTATCTGGGGCGCCTGGATACGGAACAAGCAGAGGATATTGCGCTTAAGCTGTCCGATAAGCAGTTGCTTTTATATGCATATTTGCAGGATAGAGATCAGGTGTCTAAAAATAATGACCTGTCAGGGAATGAGAAAGAGGAACGGATTAATGCCCTGGACAGTAAGATCAGAGATTTGGCAGATAAACTAGGAATACAGTACGAAGAGGAAGAAGAATCGGAAGAGACGGCAACGCAGGAAACGCAGCAGGGGGCAGAAGAGGAGTCGGAAAAATGAGATATCATCTTGTACAAAAAGAAGACTGGTATGAGGAATATCCTCAGAGTGAACACTGGGAAGAGTATCTGAAAGAACAGCCGGAGCATAAAATCATATATATAGAAGATGAGAGCCATTCCTATAAAAGAGAACCGGAATTATTCATGGGAAGTGCAGGGGATATTCTCATAAAAAACTGCACGCTTGAACTACATCTTTCCGGATGGAGCCTATATATCCTGGGAGATATCAAGAAGGAAGCGCTATATCACAATAGAAAAAGAGTCAGGAATCAAAGAATATCCATAGAAGATGGAGACGTGCTTTTGGTCCGAACGGTAAAAGTCATTCTGTTTGCAAACCATCTGGTTATAGAGGGAGACCGCAAAAAGTACACTATTTCATTGCCAGAGATTCTAAAAAAGAAGGAGCCATTTGAAGGATTTCCCTATTACAAAAAATCTCCCCGTATTATAAAGAGAATTTCCAGACCGGATATCGAAGTCCAGGCACCTCCGCGTAAAGCAGGAATGAGCAGATCTGGATTGCTGCAAACCATTTTACCGCCCCTTGGTATGATGGCTGTTACTGTTGGTATTGGATTAATGATAGGCAGGGGGTTATTTCTTCTGATGTCTATCGGCGGAACGGGAATGACCGTGGTTGTTTCCACCGTTCGTTTTTTCAGTGACCGTAAGGAGAGGAAAGAGACGGATAAAAAACGGGAAGTCTTGTATGAACAATATCTGTTAAGAAAAAGGAAAGAAATCTATGCGGCTTATGAGCAGGAGAAAGAAGCGTATCACTATAACTATCCATCTGTAAAAGAAATACATAAAATGATTAGGGATTATGGCAGCAGAATTTATGAACGCAGTAATGTGGATGAGGACTTTCTAACTATTTCTATAGGAAAGCAGATGGGGAAACCGTCCTTTCAGGTAAAAACCAAAAGTACGGAATTGTCTGTGGATAAAGATGAGTTAGAAGATGCGGCGGCTGATATTGCAGCCGGGTATTCACAGATTGAAAAGGACTGTGTCATCGATCTGAAAAAGGCACACTTAGGTCTGGTAGGATCGAAATCAATCCTTCATGAGCAACTGAAAATTTACATCAGCCAGTTGGCTGCAATGCAAAGTTATCATGATTTGCAGATTATAGCGATTTATGAAGAGCGATATAATGAGCAGTTCCGATGGATGCGTTGGCTTCCTCATAACAAGATACGTGCATTAAACGTGCAGGGGCTGATATATTCCGAACGTGTAAGAGACCAGATTTTAAACAGCTTAAACCAAATCTTAAAAGAACGCCAAATGAAGTTAGATGAAAGCAAAAAAGAAGCACGGTTTGTGCCGCATTTTCTGTTCATTATTGATGAACCGAAGCTGATTATTGATCACTCCATTATGGAATACCTGCAAAAAGAGGGAGATCGGCTGGGTTTTTCCCTGATCTATACCAGTCATCTACAGGCAAATCTTCCGGAAAATATCGGAACGGTTTTGTTACTGGAGCATTCCAGAGAGGGATATTTATTACTGAATGAAAAAGAGCTAAAGGCTGAAGCCGTTATGCTGCAGCATGTGGAGGGCGCTAATCTGGAGGAAGCAGCCAGAGACTTGAGTGTATTAAAGCATGTACAGGGCGTGACCAGTCATTTGCCAGAGAGCATTACTTTTTTACAAATGTACCATGTACTGCATCCCAAAGAATTGGAGATTCAAAAACGGTGGTTGAAAAGCGATTCCCATAAATCTTTGGCGGTTCCTCTTGGTGTCCGGGCAGAAAACGATCTTGTATATTTGAACCTTCATGAAAAGGCTCATGGACCCCATGGACTTGTGGCGGGAACTACCGGATCAGGAAAATCGGAGCTTATTCAGTCTTATATTTTGTCGTTGGCAGTTAATTTCCATCCCTATGAGGTGGGATTTCTCTTGATTGACTATAAAGGTGGGGGCATGGCGGGTCTTTTTAAAGAACTGCCTCATCTGTTGGGAACGATTACGAACTTGGATGGCAGTGAAAGTATGCGGGCACTGGAATCTATCCGGGCAGAACTGAAAAGGCGGCAGCGGATTTTCCGGGAAAGTGAAGTGAATAACATTAATGCCTATAATGAATTGTTTAAGGGCAGAAAAGTTGAAGAACCGCTTCCCCACCTGTTTTTAATCAGTGATGAATTTGCTGAGCTTAAAAAAGCCCAGCCGGAGTTCATGAAAGAACTGGTATCGGTGGCGGCCATCGGCAGGAGCCTGGGGGTACACCTGATTCTGGCGACACAAAAGCCCAGTGGAGTGGTGGATGACCAGATATGGGCCAATTCGAAGTTTAAGCTGGCTTTGAAAGTGCAAAATGAAGCAGACAGCAAAGAAATTATAAAGACACCGGATGCAGCAGGTATTACTCAGCAGGGACGCGCCTATCTGCAGGTGGGAAATAATGAAATCTATGAATTGTTCCAATCGGCATGGAGCGGTGCGGACTATATCGAGGAACAGGAAGACGAAGTTACGTTGGATGACCGGGTATATCTAATCAATGAACTGGGTCAGGGAGAACTAATAAATCAGGACTTGAGCGGAAGAGAGGCGGAAAAGAAAGCGAAGGACACGCAGCTTGATGTCATTATCCGTCATATTAAGGTGCTTTATGATTCAGAAAAGCATCTGGCAGTGAAACCTCCATGGCTTCCCTCCCTGAAAAAGCAGATTCTTTGTCCGCGGATGAAGGAGGAAGAAAAACCAGACAGAAAAAAGGGAACGGTGATGGTTCCCATAGGGCTGCTCGACCTTCCACAGGAACAGGAGCAGGTGGACTATGAACTGGATTTGACACAGGATGGAAATATTCTCTACATTGCATCCGGCGGTTATGGGAAATCCGTATTTCTAACTACGGCAGCTCTTGGTCTTGCCTTGGATTATCCTGTGGCGGATGTGAATTTCTATATTCTGGATTTTGGAAATAATACCCTGATTTCCCTTAGAAATCTGCCTCATACTTCAGAATACATCAGCATGGAGGATACGGAGAGGTATCAAAAATTTAAAACCCTGATGCAGGAAGAATTAAAATATCGTAAAAAGTGTTTAAGCCGGGCTATGGCACCGAATTTTCAGGCATACAATGAAATGTCAGAGAAAAAGCTCAGAGCTATAGTGGTGTTTGTCGATAATTTTGATGCGGTTAAAGAAATGAGTTTTGAGGAAGAAGCGTATTTTACAAAGCTGACCAGAGACGGTACCGGCACTGGGATTTATTTTATCATTACGGCTACCAGATTAAATGCCATTCGTACCGCAACAGTCAACAATTTTAAAAATAAACTGGCCGGCTTTAATTTTGAAAAAGGGGAGGCAACCGGTATTGTGGGGCGCAGCAAGTATGCCCTGCCGGAAATCAAAGGGCGAGCACTCATCAAACGGGATGAAACGGTCAATATGCTTCAGATGTATACGGCCGCAGCGTTTAGCAATACGATAGAATATACAAAGAAAATTCGGAAATTGACAGAGGATATTAAAAAGCGCTATCCGGGAGAAGAGGCGCCCCATATCCCAATTCTGCCGGAGGAGTTTACCCAAGACATGATGAGAAATTATCCTAAGGAACCGGCAGATCTTTATCTTGGTCTGGAAAAAGAGAAAGTGACACTCTGTGGCTTAAATCGGCTGCACAGTCCGTTCTTGATTTTAGGAGATGCAGGGAAAGGCAAGACCAATGCCATCAGACTTTTGCTTAACCAGACAATGGGAACAGGTACGGTGGTACTGTTTGATTCAAAAAGTATGGGCTTGTATGGATATGCCGTGAAGAAAGACATTCGGTATATAACGGAATCGGAAGCGTTTGTGGCTTACATGGATGAGTTGGAGCAGCTGGTGGAAGAAAGAGAAACGTGGCATAAGCTGAAATTAAAGGAAACACCGGGAATTTTACCGGGAGAATTGTTAAAGCAGACGGCTCCGTATTATATTTTTATTGATGATGTGGATGATTTGCCTGCATATCAGACGAATGCTTTAGAGGATATTGCCGCCATGTTCCAGCGGGCCTGTAAAGTGGGAATAACAATGGTTATTACAGGGCATACGGGCAAACTTAAAAATGGGGATAAACTGACTTTATTTGTGAAGTCCATTTCGGAAGGATTGATGGTCAGTTCTCAGGGGTTCTTAAATATTATGCCGATTCCGGCAGGAACCGACCATGTGGAATTTACTGAGGGGCTGCTGTTTCATAATGGCTTATATAAACAATTATTATTACCAAAGGCAAATGAGTAGAAGGGAAGGGATAGAAGATGACGGATATTAGAAATAATACAGATTTGGCAGAATTGATAGCTGCTGGGATGAACAATGCGGCAGGAGATTTTTCTCTGGATGCCGTATCAGAAAATGCCGGAAATCCTCCGGTGGAAATTGCTTGCAATGAATCCTATGCAAAAGGGCAAAATGCTGCCGCCGGCTATAAGGGAACTTTGGAAAGCCTGTCGGGATATGTCGCTGATATCAGTGCTGCTTTGCAGGCAGCAGACCAAAAGGTGGTGCTAAAAAGCGGAAAGTAGGGTGGATTATGACAGAAGAGGAATTATACCGGGAGTATCAGAGTAAACTGTCCAGGCTAGATGACAAAAGGAGGGAAAATAAACAGATGCTGCAAAAACTGGAAGAAGAGGAGGAACGGGTAAGAACACTGTTGGGACGTGCACTGTATTCTTTAGAATTACTCCGGCACCAATGGGGGAATGCTCCGGAATTGTACCAATTGCAGGAAGATGTCAATGCTTTTGCAAGCCGGGCACAGGCAGAGCACAGAAGACAAAAAGAAGAGTCAGAACGGAAACAAAAACAATTGGATCGGCAGGAGGAGGAATACGACCAATCGTATCAGACAGAAAAACAGCGCCTGGAAACAGGTAGTGAAAGGGGAGAGGAGAACGAAGCATGGGAACTGTAATTTACCCAGGAAGGATACCTGGAAAGATGGGAATTATGGATTCTGAACTAGATCAGATGAGTGAAGCGGCAGAAAAAGCAAAGTCAGCTATGGTAAAAGTTAATGGCGACTTTTTATCCGGGTTGGCATGGGGAAATACAAAGGAATATTTCTTAACTATCCATATCCCATTGCTGCAGTCCTTTCGCTTATGGAGCCGCTATCAAAAGGAAGAAAATAGCGTATATAAAAATGCCGGCAGTGCTCTGCCCCAGATAGAGGAATTAAACCAGGACACCCTGACAACGCAGCGGGATTGGTGGGTATCAGAAAAAACAAAACTGCTGCAATGGCCTTTGGGAGGCGTTTTAAATCTCCCGGCTATCTGGATATGCCAGAGGATCATCAATCAGATAGAAGAAAAACTCCGGGCTATTGAGACATTTATAGGGGCAACTACCGGCACATACAGCTATGCAAACGGAGTGTTGGAAACACTGGAACAGGCTCAGAGCAATCTGGGAAGAATCAGCTATGATCCATCTACACACAGCTATGATTTCAGCTTGGTGGATGCACAGTGGCTAAGGACAATAAAAGCTTATCAGCAGTATAGAGATAAGCTGGATACCATAGAGGATATTTATGACAAGGTAAGTCCCTTTAAGGAAAATGGAGATTTGGATTTTGAAAGTGTGGATTGGAAATATCTGGCCGATCTTATTGGCAGAGTGCACCCGGAGGATCTGGACAAATTTGATTTGACGGAAGAAGAGATTATAGCAATCACAAAATTGCTGGATCAGTTAGACGACCGCATCTGGGACTTTTTAGAAGCTGCCGAGAAGCACGGCTGTGATATAGCATCATTGGTTCCTTTTAGTAAGGAGCTTATCTGGGCGGCTCAGACCGGAAACAGTAAATTGACCGATATCTTGAGCAGTCCGTTTATCGAAGGGCCGGCTTTTAACTTTATTAATAATGGGGGACATATCTCACGGCTTCTGGGATTTACCTACACTGGGGCAGACAATGGGGATTATTACTACACCGTAGAAGACTCCCTTCAGTCAAAATTCGGATTCATGGATTATTATGATGAGGTGGGGTCACTGTTGGGGATGGATCTGGATGAGTATATTACGACGTTCAATTACGGAGGGAAAGAATACCGGATTGAGTTATGGAAGGGGAATTATGGATTTGGAAATGCCTATGGAGGAGAATTCGGAATATATTACAGAGATGCCGCAGAAGCGATTGCGAACCCATATGTCCAGGGAAGTGAACAAAGCCGCCATACCTATTATCAGTGTCTGCCGGAGGGAGAGCAGTTTCGGATTGAGCAAAGGATCTATGACACTAGTGAAAGTACAATAAAATTAGTAATTAAAAATGATACAGCTATTTATGCTAATAATGGGAATCATTTCTGGAATCTGGCAATTCAAACGAAAAGGGATAAAAGTAAAGACACACTTATGAATGTTTATACAATTGATATACCGGATGATGGAATGAGACAGGTGATAACGGAGGTATTAAGCAAGGATGAAGAGATTACCTATAAAGAATTCGGTGACAGTATTACAATTACTTTTAAATAAACAATTAGGATATTATCGAAAGATGAGGAGTAGTAAGTTTATGAAAAAAATAAAAATCATTATTGTCCTGTCACTTTTGGCAGTTTCGTTAGGAGGATGTAGCATGGAGACATTTAAAACGCAAAGCGGAGGAGAGAAGTATGCGCTTGCCCAGATGGAGAAACGATATGGAAAGGAGTTTGTCTTTGTAGGTGAATCCTATTACAAAGAAGAAATCATAGGATTAAACTGGGTATCAGGAGATGTAGCACCTAAAGATGCTCCTGGTGAAGTTGCGGAGATTTATGCAACCAATGCAGGAGAATTTGGTGACACCTATCATATTTATTATTTTCAGCAAGAGATAGAAGCCTTGTTGGAGCCGTTTTTTCGGGAAAAAGACTATATTCAGAAGTATGAGATTATCATAGAAGGAAAGCAGACAACGAAGAAATGGACAGGAGAGGAGTCGCTTGAAGAATATCTGGAAGCGGAAGAATATGTGGCAGATCTGACCATCTATCTAGAGACTGGAAAAACTGATGATGAATATGCGGACTATATATACAATTGGTTGAAAGACCTTTATTCTGAGGATTATAATATCATGGCCAGAGTAGGCGAAGGAACAATAGGCGACTGTATTATGATTTTTGAGCAGGACTTACATCAGCATGATTTGACGATTGAGTATTTTACGCATGACAGGTTAGTTGATAACATTGAACATGGTAGAATGGCGGCTGAAGCTGTGAAAGAAGCATTAGAGAGTGAGTAGGAAGAGACATTGATTATGAAAAAAGTAAAATTTATCTTTCTGCTGATATCTATGGCTGTTCTATCAGAAGGATGCAGTATGGAAACATTTAAAACGCAAAGTGAGGGAGAGAAATATGCCCTTTCCCAGATGGAGAAACGGTATGGGAAGGAATTTGTCTTTGTGGAGGATTCTAATTATGGAGAAGAAATCATAGGATTTAGTTGGGTATCGGGATATATGGCACCTAAGGAGGCTCCAGATGAAAGAGCATGGGTCTATGTGAACAGTATTGGAGAGTGTGAAGATACGTATCATATATACTATTTTCGCCAAGAGATAGAAATATTAATGGAGCCGTTTTTTCAAGATAAAGACTATATCCAGGATTATAGAATCAGAATAGACGGAAAACAGACATCTAAAAAGTGGACGGGGGAAGAGTCTCTTGAAGAATACCTGAAGGCAGGAGAGTATATGGCGGATCTGACCATTTATCTGGAGCTTAGAAAAACTGACGATGAATATGCGGACTGCATATATGACTGGCTCAAAGAGCTTTATGCTGTGGATTATAATATTACAGCCAGAGTCGCTGAAGGAACAATAGATGACTGCACTATGATTTTTAGTCAGGACTTGCACCAGCATGATTTAACAATTGAACATTTTACACATGAAAAGTTGCTTGATGAGATTGAAACTAGTAGGATAATGGATGAAGCAGCGAAAGAGGCTATGGAAGAGGAGTAGGAATAAAAAGCATTGATTATGAAAAAAGTAAAATTTATCTTTCTGCTGATATCTATGGCTGTTCTATCAGGAGGCTGCAGTATGGAAACATTTAAAACACAAAGTGAGGGAGAGAAGTATGCTCTTGCTCAGATGCAGAAACGGTATGGGAAAGAGTTTGTTTTTGTGAGTGAACCCTATTACAAAGAAGAAATCATAGGATTAAACTGGATATCGGGAGATGTAGCACCTAAAGATGCCCTCGATGAAGTTGCTGGGGTTTATGTAACCAATACCGGGGAGATTGGAGACACCTATCATGACTATTATTTCAGACAGGAGATAGAAGCTTTGATGGAGCCGTTTTTTCTGGATAAAGATTATATCCAGGATTATAGAATCAGAATAGACGGGAAACAGACAACCAGAAAATGGACGGGGAAAGAGTCGCTGGAAGAATATCTGGAGCCTGGAAAAACTGACGATGAATATGCAGATTACATACATGATTGGCTGAAAGGACTTTATACCACGGATTATAATATCATGGCCAGAGTGAGTAGACAAAGAAAATCATAATTATGCCAACCCCTTCATATCTTAGACAGAGACTGTAGACTGTGACTAAGTTTGGAGGGATTTTTTTGGACGATAAAATCAGAGAAGTAGTAGAGCAGTATGATGTAAAAGTATATGATTCCCGTAGAGGCCGTGGTGCCTTTATTTGTGAAACAGATCATGGACTTAAGCTTGTTAAGGAATATCACTTATCTCCAAACCGTTTGAATTTTGAATCTATGGTAAAATATATCATTAAAGACCGGGGTTATATCGCGGTGGATCAATTTTTAGCCAATAAAAAAGGAGAGCTGTTGACTAAGAATAAAATTGAGAAAACCTATGTCATGAAGGATTGGTTTGAGGGTCATGAGTGTGATACTAGAAATATGAGTGATGTTATTTTAACAGCCCACAATCTGGCAGCCCTACATAAAGTTATGAAAAATATCCGTTTAGACGGCAGTTATACGAAAAGTTATTGTTGTGAAAATACAGAAACGGTCTTTGCAAAACATAATCGAGAGCTGAAAGCTATTAAAAATTACATCAAAAATAAACGTCAGAAAAATGAGTTTGAGGCTAGGTATATGACCTGTTATTCAAGCCTTTATAAGCAAGCTGAAGCGGCCTTGGAAATGCTTAAAAAATCCCCTTATAAAGACTTATTTGAAGAGGCAATCGCCGCAAAAACCATGTGTCATGGTGATTATAATCAGCATCATGTCCTTATCCAAAAGAATCAAATAGCAACTACAAGCTTTGACCATCTGAATATAAATATTCAAATTAGTGATTTATACTTGTTTATGAGAAAAATCATGGAAAAAAATGATTGGAACATATCTTTAGGAAAAAATATCATTGATGCCTATAATGAAATCAAAGAAATAACAAAAGCGGAAATGGAATATCTATATATTCTTTTATTATATCCCGAAAAGTTTTGGAAAATAGCAAACCATTACTATAATACACGAAAAAGTTGGACATCCGGCAGAAACATCGAAAAATTAAATGATTTTATTAAGCAAAAAGATGCCCGAGAGAATTTTTTGGCGGAAATTTATAAATACTTATAAATCTTTATCTTTTACACATATTAGTATATAATAGTAACATAAAAAACAAAGGCAGGAGGTATTTAGATGGACTACAAAAGGGTTTATGAGGACTGGTTATCCAATCCCTATTTTGACGAAAATACGAAAGCTGAACTGTTAGAAATTAAAGGCAATGACCATGAGATAAAAGAAAGATTTTATCAGGACTTAGAATTTGGCACGGCAGGACTGCGGGGCCTCATCGGAGCGGGTATTAACCGGATGAATATCTATGTTGTGCGTAAGACAACACAAGGATTAGCCAACTATATTAAGAAGCTGGGGGGAGAGGAGAAGGGAGTTGCTATTGCTTATGATTCCCGTCGGATGTCTCCGGAGTTTGCCAACGAAGCGGCTCTTTGTCTGGCGGCCAACCATATCAAGGCATACATTTTTGAATCTCTGCGTCCGACACCGGAATTATCATTTGCCGTAAGGGAACTTGGCTGTATGGCCGGCATCAATATTACTGCCAGCCACAATCCGCCTGAGTATAACGGTTATAAGGTCTATTGGGAAGATGGGGCACAGATCACACCACCTCATGACAGCGGTATTATGGGAGAAGTGAAGGCTGTTACCAATTACGCAGATGTTTTGACGATGACCCTTCCGGAAGCTAAAGCCTGCGGCCGTTACAAAGTGATTGGAGAAGAAATAGATGACAAATATATTGATGTATTGAAACAGCAGGTCAAGGAATGGGATTGCATCAAACAGCTAGGTGACCAGATTAAGATCGTTTATACACCGCTTCATGGAACCGGAAACATCCCGGTCAGGAGGGTTTTAAAAGAGATTGGATTTACGAATGTCCATGTTGTGCCGGAACAGGAGCTGCCGGACGGAGAATTTCCAACAGTGAGTTATCCCAATCCTGAATCGGAAGAGGCATTTGTGCTTGCCATGAAGCTGGGTAAAGAGATAGATGCCGATTTGGTATTGGCAACAGATCCGGATGCCGACCGCCTTGGGGTTTATGTAAAAGATAAGAAGGGTGAATACCATCCGCTGACCGGGAATATGTCCGGTTGTCTGTTAGCAAAATATACGATTAGCCGAAGCAAAGCTTTAAAAGGTTTGCCGGAAGATGGCTATTTAATTAAGACCATCGTGACGACTAATATGGCAGATGCCATAGCCCAATATTATCATGTGGGTGTGATTGAATGTTTGACAGGCTTTAAATATATTGGTCAGAAGATATTGGAGTTCGAAAAAAGCGGTAAAGGAAGTTATTTATTTGGCTTTGAAGAAAGCTATGGCTGTCTCATTGGGACCTATGCCAGAGATAAGGATGCCGTTGTGGCCAGTATGGCCTTATGTGAAGCGGCGGCTTATTATAAAACCCAGGGTAAGACTTTGTGGGATGCCATGATGGACATGTATGAATGTTATGGATATTATCGTGATGATATTGCTGCCATATCCTTATCCGGAATTGAAGGACTTGCTAAGATTCAAACGATTTTAGAATCCTTTAGAAATAGTCCGCCGAAAGAAATTGGCGGTTATAAAGTTCTGGCAGTCAGAGATTATCAAAAGGATACCATTCGTAATCTTAAGACAGGTGCCGTTAAGCCAACAGGCTTACCTAAGTCTAATGTCTTATATTATGAGATGACAGAAGATGCCTGGGTATGCGTCCGTCCGTCGGGTACTGAGCCTAAGATTAAGTTCTATTGCGGTGTTAAGGGTACTTCTCTTGAGGATGCTGAGGATAAATGTGAGGCCCTTAAGAAAGCAATTACAGATTTGGCAACCAATTGATAAATCATTAAGTAGTCATATTTTAGCTGTCAAGGTAATAATTTATTTATAGGCAAGGAGTCTAAGGGGGAAGTCTATGCGTAAATTATTGCCTTTGATTGCAGTTGTAGCAGTTTTGCTCACAGGATGCAAAAGTGATGATGCTCTGGGAGCCAAAATCAACGATATTGACTTTACGATTATAAGTCCAAATGATATCCAGCAGGAAATTAAAGAACTGGTGGAAGAACGGCAGAGTAAGCCGTTTAAACTGACCTACAGCGATGGTGACTACTTGTACATAGTTGTTGGTTATGGGGAACAGACCACAGGCGGCTACAGTATTACGGTGGGAGAACTCTATCTGGCAGGAAATGGAATACACGTGGAAACAAACCTGGTAGGTCCATCTAAAGATGATGTCCCGGGTGAAGCGCCATCCTACCCATATATCGTTATCAAAATTGAAAATATAGACAAAGTAGTCTTATTTAATTAGTTAATGAATTTTGTCATAATTCCCTCCTTGCAGGAATATCTTTTAGATAGGAACAGGCATCAGTTAAATGCCTGGTAAGGAGGGAATTTTCATGGAAATTTTGAAAAAGCATATTCGCACAAACCAAATCAAGGGCAAAGCGGCCATCCAGGTAACCCTTGATGATGATTTTAATGTGCCGGATGTCAAGCCGGATATTGATAAGATTATTGAAGAAACCGGTGAGATCAAAATTGAAGAAATCAAGGCAGTGAATGACAAAGTGCTGGTTCGTGGGAAATTAGAATTTGCCGTTTTATATATCAGCAGCTATTCAGAACGGCCGTTACATAATATGTCGGGAATGATTCATTTTGAAGAATCTGTCAATATGGATAAAATTTCAGAAGATGATGAAATCAAAGTAAGTTGGGATATGGAAGATTTAAGAACCAGCCTGATTAACTCAAGGAAGCTCAGTGTCAGATCTATTTTAAGTCTTTCATTGACGGCAGGGCAAATTAACGATGAGGAAGTGGCCACCGAGGTTATAGATGACGAAAATATATGTATTTTAAATAGAGAATTAGACGTGAGCCAGATTCAAGTTCGTAAAAAAGACATATTCCGTATTAAAGAAGAAATAGCTATTCCTGCCAATAAACCCAATGTATTGGATATCCTTTGGGATAACGCGGTCATTGACAGCTTGGATATCAAATTGACTGATGAGCAAATTAATTTACGGGGCGATATAGGTATCTTCATTTTATATGCCGGTGCCGAAGAAAAGAATCCATTACCTTTCTTTAATATGAATGTAGCTTTCAATGGAAGTGTCGATTGTGGCGGCGCAAAAGAAGAGATGATTGGCAATATCAATGGGAAGATTATTCAAAGAGATATGGAAGTTAAACAAGATGCTGATGGTGAGCCGCGGAGCATCGCCATTGATATCGTTCTGGAGTTAGATATTGCGGTATACGACGAAGCACATATTGAAATACTAAGTGATGTCTATGCGGTTAACAGGAATCTGATGCCTGAACGTCAGAAAACCATCTTTGATAATATCCTTGTGAAAAATGAATCAAACTGCAAGTTACAGCAGAAAATAAAGATTAAAAATGATCAGTCAAAAATTCTCCAGATTTGCCAGACAAATGGTAATATAAAAATTGACAGAACTGAAATTACAGACGAGGGTATTTTAGTGGAAGGTGTCGTTTATGTGCAGATACTGTATATCGCAGCTGATGATAAAGTCCCCATTAATGCCATCAAAGGGATGATCCCTTTTTCACACATGATCGAAGTTGCCGGAATGACACCGGAATGCGTGTATGAAATTAATCCCGTTTTAGAGCAGATCAATTCCATGATGCTAGATAGTGAGGAAATAGAGGTTAAATCTATCCTCACACTGAATACCATTGTGTTCTCCAGGACGGAAATGGATATTATTGTTCATATTGAAGAGCAGCCCTTTGATTTGAAAGAAATAGAAGCCCTGCCCAATATTGTCGGATATATTGTGCGGCCAGAGGATACAATGTGGGAATTGGCAAAGAAATTCTATACGACATCAGGTCAGATAATGGAAATTAATGACTTATCTTCTGAGGAGCTAATACCAAACCAACGACTGGTCATTACAAAAAATAACATCTTTGGGTGATGTTAAAAAAGAAAGGGTTGAAAATAAAACGCATATCATGTATAATGTATACAAAAGAAAATGATTAAAATTTGTGTGTTCACCGAGGGGACAGATGGGAGCATGAGTGAAAAGTATACAACTAAGAGCCATGGGAAAGATAAACTTAGGCCTGGATGTTTTAAGGCGCAGGGAAGATGGCTATCACGAAGTACGTATGGTTATGCAGATGGTAAATCTCTACGATAAGATTAAAATCACAAAGATCAGGGGACCGAAGATTTATATTTCTACCAATCTGCCGTTTCTTCCTATTAATGAAAACAACATAGCCTATAAGGCAGCAAAGCTTTTAATGGAAGAATTCAATATTAAATCCGGAGTTTATATAGAAATTGCGAAGCATATTCCGGTAGCTGCAGGCATGGCCGGGGGAAGTTCAGATGCGGCAGCTGTTCTGCATGGCATCAACCGGCTGTTTCGCTTAAACTTAGGCAAACCCCAGTTGATGGAGCGAGGGGTCAAATTAGGTGCCGACGTACCTTTTTGTGTTTCAAGAAGAACTTCGTTATGTGAGGGAATTGGGGAAATTATCACACCTTTACAACCAATGGCGGACTGTTATATTTTGATCGCAAAACCGGAATTTAGTGTATCGACGAAATATGTTTATGAAAACCTGAATATAGATGCCCTTAAGAGCCATCCGGATATTGATGGTCTGGTCGACGCCATTAACCATCAGGACATCTATAAAATAGCGGGAGATATGGAGAATGTACTGGAAACAGTAACTGCAGTGAAATATCCGGATATCGAAAAGATTAAAGATCTTATGCGTCGGGAAGGGGCGCTCAATGCGATGATGAGCGGCAGCGGACCAACCGTATTTGGGATTTTTGATCAGCAACAGGCAGCGAGAATTGCCTGGGAAGAACTAAGAAAAGAAGCTAGTGTGAAGAATGTCTTTTTAACAAGACCATATCCTCGTTTAACGAGGATGAACAGACAAAGGTGAAAAATATGATAAAAAACTTAAGCATGAATATCGACGCAGTTCTGCCCCTGCGTGATGTGGTATTTAATACATTGAGGCAGGCTATTCTAAAAGGAGACTTATTACCCGGTGAGCGGCTCATGGAGATACAACTGGCCAATAAATTGGGAGTAAGCAGAACCCCTATCAGGGAAGCCATTCGTAAGCTGGAATTAGAAGGTCTTGTCGTTATGATTCCCAGGAAAGGAGCCATTGTTGCCGAGATTACTAAAAAGGATTTAAAAGATGTTTTGGAAGTTCGGATAGCCTTGGAAGTATTGGCTATTGAACTGGCTTGTGACCGGATTACCGATGAGGGAATTCTTAAATTAGAGGAAGCATTAAATGACTTTGAAAATGCCATGCATAGCAAGGACATAACATTGATTGCTGAGAAGGATGTAGCTTTTCATGATGTTATTTTTAATGCAACCAATAATGAACGTCTGGTTCAGACGTTGAATAATTTAAGGGAGCAGATTTATCGTTACCGATTGGAATTTCTAAAGGACTTTTCGGGCCACGAACGTTTAAAGGCAGAACACCGACAGGTATTTGATGCTATTAAAGAAAGAAACAAAGAGGTAGCTGCGGGGATAATCGTCGAGCACATCAATAATCAGGAACTCAATGTGATTAAGAGAATCAATGAAGAAAAGGAAGGTTCTTTCTGAACCTTGGATATTAAAGTGTAACAAGTATGCCGGCATTCTAGGATAGGATGCCGGCATATTTTGTTATTCCCATTATAATTTTGGTTTAAAACTTTTACAATTAATTTAGTCAAAATAACTAAAATATTTATTTTTTTTAAAAAATGTTATTTACTTTACAGAAATATAGCTGTACTCCCATTATAATTATATAAAAATGTAATATAAAAAACGAATGAAAGAAGGAAAAAATATGCATGTTGGCTGTGTTAAGGAAATCAAAAAGTATGAATTTCGTGTAGGATTAACGCCTGACAATGTAAGGGAGTATGTGGGTCATGGTCATGCTGTGTTCATTCAATCCAATGCCGGGGAGGGGGCGAGTTTCAGTGATGATGATTATAAAGCTGCCGGAGCTATAATCCTTGAAGATGCAAAAAGCGTATGGGCACAGAGTGAGATGATTATAAAGGTTAAAGAACCTTTACCAGAGGAATATCCTCTGATGCGTAGTGATCAGATTTTATACACTTATCTGCACTTGGCAGCTAATCATCAGTTGACTGAGGCACTATTAGCAAGTGGCGCAAAAGGTGTGGCCTATGAAACAATTACTGACGATAACGCTGGTCTTCCATTACTGAAACCCATGAGTGAAGTTGCCGGACGGCTTAGTGTACAAAATGGTGCAAAGTGTCTTGAGAAACCAATGGGGGGCATGGGTCTGCTATTGGGAGGTGTTCCTGGTGTTGCAAAGGCTAAGGTTATTATCATTGGAGGAGGTGTTGTGGGAACTAATGCATGTAAAATGGCTATTGGGCTTGGTGCGGAAGTAACTATTTTGGATAAAAGCCTGCCAAGACTAACTTATCTGGATGATATTTTTGGCTCTCAAATCCAGACTATGTACAGCACGACAGCTAATATTGAACGGCTGCTGTATGAGGCGGATATGGTCATTTGTGGAGTGTTAATCCCAGGGGCTGCAGCGCCAAGACTGATAAAAAAAACGCATTTAAAAAAGATGAAGACAGGCAGTGTAATTGTAGACGTAGCGGTAGACCAAGGTGGCTGCTGTGAAACTACGAAAGCAACATATCACGATGACCCAACCTTTGTAGTTGATGGCGTAGTGCATTATTGTGTGGCCAATATGCCGGGGGCAGTATCCAATACCTCCACCGTTGCGTTGACAAACGCCACATTACAGTATGGACTTATGTTGGCTGATAATGGAGTAGAGGACGCTGTACAAAAGGATAAAAATCTGTTCGCCGGGGTAAATACCTATAAGGGGAAATTGACATGTAAGGCGGCGGCGGACAGTCTTTCGATAGAGTACACATCACTATCCGTCCTGCTGTAAGTTTAGTATTGAAAATTAAAATGTAAATTGGGATATTATGGAGGAATGTGAAAATGAAAAGGTTTATCACCATTGCTGAGATAGAAGCTTTGCTGTCTCGGGGCGAGCATATACTTGCCTGTTCTGACAATGATGTCGTTACTGCGGCAGCAAAAGACTTGGCTCAATCGAAAGGTGTTCAGATCGCCAGAGGTGGGGCTCAGGTCATTTGTTCCCCTACAACCCATGCATCTGCCATGGCAATGAATAGTCGGGCAGCACCAACGAAAGAGCAGATAATGAGTGGTCCGGTTGCGGATGACGGTCCTTATCAATTTAATGGGCGGATGCGATATGATGAGTTTTTGCGTTGGAGAGAACAGTTTCCTATTTTGAAGAATGTAGCTCATGTGGCCAATTGCTCACAAAGTGCACAGTCTACTCGGGTGAGAGATGGTATTAACAGCTATCTGGATAATTGGCTAACCATAGGTATGGACTGGAATTATTGGTGTGAAGAGGTAGTCAAGGCGAAAGCGGAGTTTGCAAAGCTGATTGGTGCGGATACGGAAGAAATAGCTATTACTATGTCAGTGTCGGATGCGATTGGCAGTGTGGCCAGCGCATTAGATTTTACAGGAAAACGCAATAAGGTAGTAACCACTGAGGCTGAGTTTCCCACGGTAGGTCATATCTGGTTGGCAAATCAGAAGTATGGATGTCGCGTGGATTATGTGCCTGTACGCGATGGCGTAGTGGATATCAATGAATACGATCGTTATATTGATGATACAACGCTCTTGACCTCTATTACACACGTATACTACCAAAATGGTTTTAAACAGGATCTTGACGCAATTGTGGATATCGCACATCGAAAGGGTAGTCTTGTTTTGGTTGACGGGTATCAAGCGTGTGGGACATGTCCTTTGGATGTGCACAAGCAAAATATTGATATGTACACCACGGGTACGTTAAAATACTTATTCGGTATACCGGGCATTGCCTTCCTGTATGTGAATAAGAACTTGGTGCCAAAAATGAAACCGGCTCTGACGGGTTGGTTTGGTCAGGAAAATCCGTTTTCATTCAAGGTGCGCGAACTGGATTATGCCAGTGATGCCAGGCGTTTTGACACAGGTACGCCACCGGTTCTCGCCAGCTTTGCAGCACGGGCAGGACTGGAAATCATCAACGAAGTGGGTGTTGGCGCTATACAGGAACGCATAGATTTCCTCAGTAAAGTAGCTATTGAGGAGGCTGATAAACATGGTTTAGATATGATTAGTCCGAGGGATATATCCAAGAAGGGCGGCACCACGGCCATTCGCCTCAAGATGGATTCCCATGAGATGGAGGTCGAGTTGGCGAAACGCAATATTATTGCCTCTGCCAGAGGCAAAGTTATCCGTGTTGCTCCACATTTTTACACTTCTGCACAAGATATTGTGTATGTAATGGATCAGATTAAAGATGTTATCCGCATTTATGAGCGATGAGGAGAGGAGAAACGGAAAATGTATATATGTCAGGTGGTAGGGAAGGTGGTTTCTACAATAAAGAATTCATCCCTTGGAGCCGGCAGCTTGATTTTTGTCAGACGTATTGACTCTGATGGGAAGGTGCAGAAGGAGCTGCTAGTCGCCTATGATACTATTGGTTGCGGTGAAGGCGATACTGTGTTAGTGACAAGTGGATCTAATGCGCGATTCGCTCATTCAACTGAAACTGCAGCAATTGATCTTGTTGTAGTTGGAATTGTCGATGATTATGAATTGGGGAAAAACCAGCCGGCGATTTTGACAAAAGCGCGGGAGAACAAAGTAAAAGGCTGATCAACTAAAATAATTAGGAGGTAATAGAATGAAAGCAAAGGGTTTTGTAGAAACGAAGGGCTTAGTAGCAGCTTATGAGGCGGCAGATACAATGGTAAAAGCTGCAAATGTAAGTTTAGTCAGCAAAGAGAATGTTGGTGCGGGATTGGTTACAGTTATAATTGAAGGTGATGTTGGTGCGGTAAAGGCTGCAGTGGATGCAGGTGTGGAAGCCGCTCAGCGTATTGGTGAAGTGGTGGCGGCTCATGTGATTGCCCGCCCCCAGGAAGAAGTTGAAAGCATGTTTGGAAAGACAGAGTAGGAATCAAAAAGCGGTCGCAAGAACGTCCGAAAACCATCAAGAGGGGTGATGACATGGAAAACAATTTCATATTGCGTACATATGCTTTCGTAGACAACATGCAGCCACAGTACGCAGCCATGACCGGAACTGTAGTGAAGGGTGATTTGTGTTTGGCTGGTATGGCACAACTGTATCTTGAAGTCGAGCCAGGCAGTAGCAGCTATTCAATAATGGATGTGGCAATGAAACGTGCAAATGCCAAGCCGGGATTTTTAGTTGTAGAACGAGAATACGGTGAAATAGAGCTTCACGATTTTGACATTGACTCGGTACGGGAGGCTGGGGAGGCGATTTTGGAGGTATGTAATCTTTCAATTAGTGATCGCCAAAAGCCACAAATTATTTCAAAACAAATTATAAAAAAAGTGGACTCTTATCAGGCGCAACTAATCAACCGTATGCGTCAGGGTTCAATGTTATTGCCGGGAGAGAACTTGATGATTCTGGAGGTGGAGCCGGCGGGATACATTTCCGTAGCTATCAATGAAGCGGAAAAGGCGGCTGGAATTAAAATTATCCACTTTGATCCTGTCGGCAAATATGGCCGTATGTATGTTGCATCTGAGAATTTATCGGATGTGCAAACTGCGATGGATGCCGCTGTAATGTCTATTGAACGATGCTAAAAAGGCTGCAGTAAGCCGCAAGAAAGAAGGGGTAGTGATGGAGCACACGTATCAGAAAATCTTCGACTTAGCTATTTTGGGAGGGCAATTGGTGATGCCGGAGTATGGTGTGATCCATGGAGATATATATGTGAATGACGGCAAAGTTGCTGCTGTATCTACGAAAACCAGTTTGCCGGCAAAACAGACGATTTGTGCTGAGGGACGCTATGTATTGCCTGGTATCGTTGACCCGCATATCCATTTAGGGCTGATGAGCCCGATGCGTGAGGAATTGGAAAAGGAGACAGCTGCCGCACTGATTGGAGGGGTGACGACGGCAGGTCTGTATGTGAGTGCATCAGACGCCCGCCTGGGAGCATTTGAAAAATTAGCAGACGATATCCACAGTTTGTCCCATATTAACATAAATCCCCATTTTATTATTACACGGGAGGATCAGCTTTGTGAGCTTCCACAGATGATTGAACTTTATGGTATCCGCAGTTTCAAGGTTTATATGCATGGGGTGCCGGGAGTGGTTTCATCCAGCGAGGATTCCTTTATAGTACGGGTAATGCAGGCACTGAGGGAAAGCGGAAAAGATTGTATGTTATGTGTTCATTGCGAAAATCATTCGTTGGTATGTCAAGCCACTGAATTTCTGAAAAACAAGACAGGAAATTTAGCAGATATAACTGATTGGGAATGCAGCCATCCTGAAATGGCCGAGGAAGAAGCGATTCAACGGATATCATATTATGCGAAAAAACTGCGGCAGAAGGTATATATAGTACATGTATCCTCTGAAGGAGGTGTCAAGATGCTGCGTATGATGAAAAAAGACAATCCATATCTTTTTGGAGAAACCACATCGCCGTATCTCTCTTTATCATTAGAGAATAACCTGGATTATCACGCTAAAATGGAACCGCCAATTCGTGGGCGCCGTCATCAGGATGCTTTATGGAGAGCATTGTCCGATGGTGTAATAGATACAATTGGAACCGACAATGTTATGATACCTGACGAGATGAAATATGAAAATAGGAGTGACATATGGAAGATTCCCAGTGGTTATTCCGTGTTGGAAACCCATCTGCCCTCTATGCTCAGCGAGGGTGTGTTGCGCCGCGGGATACCGATACATCAGATTGCCGCTAAAATGACTATGGAACCAGCTAAAATTTTTGGAATTTATCCTCGAAAGGGAAGTCTGCAGCCAGGTAGTGATGCAGATATTACCATTGTAAATTTGAATGCTTTTGAGCAGGTACGTGCTGAGAATCTGCATTCCGGTTCAGGATTCAGTATCTTCGAGGGGAGCCACATGGCAGGTTGGCCTTGTATGACAGTGCTGGGAGGAAAAATTGCAGTGGCAGATAGGGAAATCGTGAACAGAGTCACAGGGCAAATCGTGTTGTGAGTATCAAATGATAAAAACAGATATTAATTGACAGATTGACAGGTAGGAGGGTGCCGATTGAAAGAGATAAGATTACATGGCATTGGTGGAATGGGGACTGTAAAAGCTGGAGAAATACTTGTTCATGAGACAGTTAAGGAAGGGAAATATGGCAACTCAATGCCCTTCTTTGGCTTTGAACGCCAAGGGGCGCCGGTGACAAGTTTTGTCCGCCTTGATGATAAACCAATACGTCCTAAAAACAAAGTATATCAACCAGACTGCGTAATCGTATTGGATCCCAGTTTATTAGTTTCAGCGAATGTTTTTGAAGGACTAAATGATAATTCAATTTTTGTTGTGAATAGTCGAATCGAGAACCTTGAGGCTATTAAAATAAGTGATAGGGTTGCTCGGATCGCTTATGTAGATGCTACAGATATCGCTATGGAACTGTTAAACAGGGCTATCCCTAACACTATTATGCTAGGCGCTTTCGCCCGTGCCACCGGTTGGGCAGAACGTAAAAGTCTAGAAGAGGTAATTGTGAAATTTTTTGGAGAAAAAAACCGCGAAGCCTTCAGAAGGGGATATGATGAGGTTAAAGTTATTGAATTGGGGGAAGGACAGCTATGAAATACATAAGCGATTACATTGTACCCATAGGTCCGGAAGGCCTGTACATCATAGATACAGGCAAGTGGCGTACACGCCGGCCAGAGATGGATATTATGAAATGCAAAAAATGTGGCACTTGTTTTTTATACTGCCCGGTGCATGCAGTGAAGCGGCATGAAGATAAAAGTTATACAATCGATTATACCTATTGTAAAGGCTGCGGTATTTGCGCCAATGAATGCCGTTTTGATTCCATAGAAATGATACCGGAGGAGGGAGATAGTGATGCCTGAGATTAAAGTGCAAAATGGCAATATGGCTGCCGCTACCGGCGCCGCATTATGCCGTCCTGATGTAATAGCCGCCTATCCTATCACACCGCAAACACCAGTGGTGGAATATTTGACGCAATTTAAGGCTGACGGCGAGATTGAAAGTACCATGAGTGAGGTGGAAAGCGAGCTTTCGGCGATGAGCGTTGTGACCGGTGCATCTCTGGCGGGCTCACGAACATTTACAGCAACGGCTTCACAGGGACTGGCATTGATGTATGAGCCATATTTTCGCGCATCTACTTTACGCCTGCCCATTGTGATGGCCGTTGTAAACAGGGAAATGATTTCTCCCCAAACACTCTGGGGAGGACCTCAGGATGCGTTGTGCGTACGTGATGCAGGATGGATACAGATTTACGTGGAAGATAACCAAGAGATTCTGGATACAATTATCCTTGCCTTCAGGCTGGCAGAAGACAAAGGCGTACTTCTTCCCGTCAATGTGTGTTATGACGGCTTTTATCTTTCACATATGTCTGAGAGGGTGGAAGTTCCGGATCAAGCGAGTGTGGATGCCTTTCTGCCTCATTACGTGCCGGAACATATTAAATTGGATCCTGTTCGTCCGATGTCCGTAGATCCGTTGACCAATGGTTATCTACTGACTGAATACCGCCTGCGTCATACACAGGGTCATCAGAGGGCGCTAAAACTGATTGATGAACTGGATGCCGAATTTGCCAATCAATTTGGACGTTCCTATGGCGGGCTTGTAGAAGAATATTGTAATACAGATAGTGATGCCGTTCTGGTGACAATGGGATCGATGACCGGAGTCGCACGGGAAGCGGTAGATCTGGCACGGGCCAGAGGACGAAAAATTGGACTTTTGAAACTCCGTGCAGTGCGTCCGTTCCCTGGCGCACGTGTCGTAAAGGCCATTGCCGGACGTAAAGCATTTGGGGTGGTGGACCGCAGTGTATCCTTTGGTTGGGGTACGGGTATCACATTCCGGGAAATCCGTTCGGCAATGTACGGTGAAGGTTCTAATATTCCGGCTGTGCCAATGATTGGCGGACTGGGCGGCGAAGATGTGACCATAGAACATATGATGCTGGCCATTGATTGTATATACCAGGCGGTAGAAAGTGGATTATCTAATGAAACGGTATGGCTGAATAAGGAAATAGACATTATGTAAAGAAGGGATTATATTCAATGAACATATACGAAAAACTCGCAATGCAAGAAGAAATGATATCACCTGGTATTTCAGCCTGCGTGGGCTGTAATGTGGAACTTACCATCAGGACCGTAATGCGCGTTTTGGGACCTAATACGATTTTGGCAATTCCGCCTGGTTGTATGGGCGGCGTAGGTGTAGTGGGATGGGATAAAAAATCTGGTTCTAAAACTCCGGTTTTCTTTCCTCTGTTGGATAACGTAGCATCTATGCTTGCCGGAATAAAGCTGCACTATGAGCATATTGGTCAAAAAGTAAATGTGGTCGCTTTTGCGGGTGACGGTGCTTCCGCGGATGCAGGGCTGCAATGCCTTTCAGGTGCAGCTGAACGTGGGGACAAGATTCTGTATATATGCTATGACAATGAAGGCTACATGAACACAGGATATCAACGCAGCGGAACAACAACCAAGGGTGCCTGGACAAGTACAACGCCGGTGAGCCGACAGGGCTGTGGTGGAAAAAAGCAGGATAAAAAAGATTTCCCGATGATTATGGCTATGCATGATATTCCATATATGGCGACCTGCAACCCCGCATTCATAAAAGACATGGTTGACAAGGTGGAAAAAGCAATGGCGGTAGAAGATGGATTAGCATTCTTATACGTTTATAATCCCTGTTTGACAGGCTGGGGGATACAGAGCGACAAAAGTATTGAATCTGCCCGTGCAGCGGTAGATTCCAACTTTGCTCCTCTGTACGAGGTAATAAATGGGACGTTTAAGCTAAATTATCAGCCCAAGGAAACTATTCCAGTGAAAAATTTTGTCTCTTACTGCAAAAAGTTTAGCCATTTAAATGACCTGGAGATTGAAAATTTACAGCAACAGACCGATTCAAAATGGCATCGGCTGCAAATGTTATGTGAAATGGGGTGAGGCAATGTCAAAAGAAAAGTTGATGGAAGGGTTTTTTAACCCGGAATCTATTGCAGTGGTAGGTGCGTCCGACAATCCGAAAAAGGCAGGCTATATTATTGTACATAACCTGATTCAAAAAGGATTCCAAAGACCTGTCTATCCCGTTAATCACAATGTAAATGAAGTGCAGGGGATAAAGGCTTATCCTCTGTTGAGTCAGATACCGGAAGATGTGGAACTAGTGGTTCTTATTACCCCTGCAGCCATGATCCACAGTGTAATGGATGATTTAGAAAAACGCATGGAAGAAAAAGGTGATGTGAAGGCTTTGGTATGTGCTGCGGCCGATTATGGTGAAACTAAAACGGAGGAGGGGATTAACCGGCAAAACCGCCTATTAGAGACCTGTAACCGTTACGGAATTCGGGTGCTTGGACCAAACTGTATTGGGGTCATTAACAATCTGAACGGTGTGGATACCACTTTTGTGGATCCGGGTATCCCTCCTTCTGATTTCAAGATGCAAAGTGGAATCTCCATTGTTTCACAAAGCGGTTCGATAGCCACTTCAATTATGTTTATGGGTGCATCCAGACCCTTACCGGTCAAATTCAATAAATTTGTCTCTCTTGGTAATATGACGGATGTGGACTTTATTGATATTCTTGAGTATTACGAGCGGGATGATAGTACACGTGTAGTGGGTATTTATATGGAAGGTTATCCAAAAGGCAAGATGTTGATTGAGATAATGGGACGTATTGCACGTAAAAAGCCAGTAGTAATTTTGAAAGTTGGCAGGGGTGTTAAGGGGGCAAAGGCCGCCAATTCTCACACGGGCTCACTGGCGGGAACAGATGCTGTGTATGATGCTGCGTTCAAGCAGTATGGAATTATTCGTGTAGCAGCTTTTAGAGAATTGATTGACACGCTATTGACCTTGGAGCGGATGCCTATGGCTAATGGCCGTAACTTTTATGTATTATCGCAGACCGGTGGTTTTGGTATTTTCTGTACAGATTTGTTGGAAGAACTCCAATTTGTAAATATGCCTAAAATATCAGAAGATACATGTAATATTTTAAAGGAACAGATGCCTGTGATGTCAACGATAGATGAACCTGAAGGTTATTCCGATATTACTGTGAGCGCCAGTGAGGAGCAGCATGCACAGGCTCTCACCGCTGTACTAAAAGATGACAAGGTAGATGGGGTCTTTTTCCTTACTGTCACTCCTACCTTTTTACAGCAGGAGAGATTAGGTCACTGCTTAGCAGAGGCATATAATTCTTTGGAAGCAAAATATAAAAAACCTGCCTTTATCTGTATTATGGCCGGAGATTATGTGAAAAAATCCCGTTGTGTATTGGAAGAAGAGGGCCTTTGCAGCTTTGATACCCCCAATGAGGCCGTAGTGGCAGCAAAGCATTTGATTTGGTATGCCGAATACCTGAAAGCGAAGGAGGTGCGGTCATGAGCAATTTATCTGGAAGTTATGATGAATATGACAGCAAGCAGCTATTGGCCTCTTATGGTGTGCCGGTGTGCGAGGGTATCGTTTGTACGGACGTTTCGGAAATTGCCGGATTGGAAGAGAAAATGCCTTTCCCATGGGGAATGAAGATACTTTCGAAAGATATAATCCACAAGAGCGAGGCGGGTGGGGTACATCTGAATATTAAGAGCAGGACCGAGGCAATCAGGTCATTTGATGAAATTATTGCGAGTGCCAAAGCCTATGCGCCGGATGCAGATATTCGGGGAGTATTGATTTCCAAAATGATCAGCACTGGCTTTGAGTTGATTATGGGGGTGAATAAAGATCCTCAGTTCGGGCATGTGATACTGTTTGGTCTGGGCGGCATTTATGTAGAGATGTTTAAAATGGTATCGATGCGTCTTGCGCCGCTCACTCGTTACGATGCAGAGCAAATGATTGGTGAATTGCCTCTTACAAAGATTTTTAAAGGTATGCGGGGAAAATTTTATGATAAGGGGGAGGTGATAAATGTACTACTTGCTCTTTCGAAATTGGTCGAGGAACATCCTGAGATTGAGGAAATAGATATCAACCCATTTTTCATCTTCCCTGTGAGTGGGTGTGCTGTAGATGCTGTAGTGACGGCAAGTCAAAAATACATTTAAAGGAGATGCAATATTATGGAAGAAAAAAAATATCCATTACAGTTTAGAGGAACCAATCTATTTGCACTATTCCCATTGGTGCTATTCGCTACCGGCTGTGTTGTATTCTTTGTCCTATGGAAGGTTTTTGATATGGAAAATCTGGCCATGGGGGGATTTGTAGCGCTTATAGTTGGCAGTTTCTTTGCTAAAAATATGAGTGAGTATTGGAAGGCTGTAGTAAAAGGTATGTCCTCTGAAATGGCAGGAACTTTGGCGCTTATTTTATTAGTAGTCGGAATTTTCACAAAATTAATGGCCCGTGGCGGTGTAGCTGAAGGGTTTGTATATCTGGGAAGGACAATGGGTCTTACGGGTTCCTTTTTTGTGGCATTCACTTTTTTAGCGGTCTGTGTCATTGCCACGGCTACCGGCACTTCAATAGGAACTCTATTTTCTTGTTTTCCAATATTTTACCCTTCGGGTATTCTGCTGGGCGGAAACCCTGTACTGTTGGCTGGGGCTATTTTATCCGGTGCGGTATTTGGCGATAATCTTGGACCTATTTCCGATACAACAATCGCATCCGCAGCCACGCAGGAATTCATTACAAAAAAAGGTTCTGCCGATATAGGTGGTGTGGTTGCCAGCCGCTTTAGGTACGCCATTGTGGCTGCTATTGCGGCATTAGTGCTGTACCTTGTATTTGGGGGAACAGGTAATGCAAGTGTGGCGGGTGAAGATGTTTTGTCCCAATATTCAAATGCTAAAGGGCTGCTTATGCTTATTCCGGTAATTGTATTGCTGGCAGTGGCTATTATTAAACGTGATATCTTTATCTCAATCAGCTGTGGCATTTTTGTAGGAATTATTGTTGGTCTGAGCTTCGGAATTATTGTTCCTGCTGACATTTTGAGCAACAGCGATGGGGCTTTGGAAGGTTTCCTGATTGACGGGATCAAAAGCATGTTGGGTACGATAGGCTATCTTTATGCGGTGTTTGGAATCATGGGTGTGTTACAGGAGAGTGGAACCTTAGATCGCATAATCACTGGCCTAGTCAATAGCAAATTGGCCGGTTCTATTATCGGAACAGAGCTTATCATCGGTTTTGGCACCATGATATCATCTGTTTTCCTTGGAGCAGCCAATGGACCGGCTATAATAATGTATGGCCCAATTGCAAACAATATAGGACGGGCAAAAGGACTCCACCCTTATCGACGTGCCAATCTTATGGATGGTTTCGCCAGTACACTGCCGGTTATACTCCCATTTACAAGTGCCTTTATTTTTATTGTTGTTGCATGTGTACAGGGTCTAATGGCGGAGTATAGCTTTATTGAGAGTTTGAGTCCATTTGCGATAGCTGGGGCAACGTTTCATTGTTGGCTGCTCTTTATTGTTTTGATGATATCCGTAATAACGGGATGGGGACGTTCATATGAAAGCAAAAATAGCAAGAGTACGAAAGATCCTTCTCAAGCAGTAAAATCTGACGCGGTGCAAGCAGACATTTGACCATGAAGGTAAAGTTCGCCAAATATTAAATAGCCATAGCACTTGACAGCTTCCAAGTGGATTTATATAATAAGAATATAATGAGTTTAGAAAAATCTCGATTGGGAGTGCCGCGAATGAAAATGTTGTACGATACTCAATATAAACAATCGCCATGGGTTACGTCGGACACTTCGTATTGGCAGACTATTGTTGATGAGCGACACCTTAAGCTACACTCAGTTAAAAAGGGCACTATAGTATACCACCAAGGAAGCCCACAGGGGATAGTATATTTAGTAAAAAGTGGACGGGTGAATTTGTCAATATTTAGTGAAGAAGGAGATGAAAAGTGCCTTTTTGTAATAGGAAAAGGAAGTGTTTTTGGAGAGATTGCGCTGTTAAGTGATAGCATCAACTGTGCTCAGGCCGTTGCGATGACATACGTTGAGCTATATCAAATCCCCGGTGAATTTGTACTGGACTTGTTGGAAACCAGTCTTGCTATGAACCAGGAAATCATCCAGATACTGGTGAAAAAAGCAGTTCTTCTCACCAGTCAATTAGAGCAACTCTGTTTTTTTGATTCGGAACTCAGGGTAAAAGAGAGCCTTTCTTACTTGATGGAGCAATTTGGTAAGCGTGATAAAGATGGTGGCATAATGATTGAGATGAAATTTACCCATCAGGAAATGGCAAATCTGATAGGCACTTCGCGAGTAACCGTGACTAATATCTTCTTGGAGATGGAACGAGAAGGTCTGATTGAAAAGCGTAAAAAGGGGATTTACGTGAGAGATCCTCAGAGATTTCGGGAGCACTCATAGAGATGCATGAAATGATATTGAGTAAGAAAAGAATGAAGAGTTATACCATGTATGTTATTGCTAATTGAGGGTATAATATCCTTATAAATAAAAGTCCCATAATTTATGGGACTTTTTTCAATGCATTGAGGAGTGATTAAATGGAAGCGCCGGTAAAAATTGATATTTCGCTTGAAAAAAATATTGCTTATCTGGAAGCTGTGCTCTCAGACAGTACGGATATCATTAAACGTTCATTGTGGGTAGGAGACAATAAGTACTGGATATATATGGTCTACATGGATTCGATGATTGACCGTATGCTAGTCGAAGGAAAAATACTTAAAAATCTCATGTATGATTTAAAGACGGTTCCTGAAGATAGAGGGATAGAATTTTTAAAAGACAATGGGATAAACACTGCAGATGCAACCGTGACTGATTCTATGGAAGATGCCCTCAAAAGCATGTTTTCAGGGGACACTCTGATTTTCGGAAATCATTGTGACAAGGTCTTAGTGATAAATAGTAAAGGCTATCCCAATCGCGGTGTTCCCACAGCTGAATCAGAGGTCGCTATAAGGGGTTCTAAAGAGAGCTTTTCAGAGGTTATCAGAGTTAATACGATTCTTATCAGAAGACGCATCAGAGATATGAGGCTGAAAGTTAAGCAGATGAGCGTCGGGGTCCGCTCTAAAACAGATGTAGCGATTGTTTACATGGATGATTTGGTGCGGAAAGATATCCTGAAAGAGATTGAGAAACGATTGAAAAAGTTTGAAATTGACGGTATTTTTGACAGCGGAAGCTTAGAGCAGCTGGTAGAAGAAAAATGGTACTCTCCCTTTCCTCAATTTCAATCTACGGAACGTCCGGATAAAGTCTCATCAGCCATATTAGAAGGCCGAATTGCTTTGATTATTGATAATTCTCCGATGGTATTATTGCTGCCGGCAACACTGAATTGCTTTTTCCAGGCCTCAGATGATTATTATAATCGCTGGGGAGCCGTCTGCTTTACGAGAATCCTCAGGTACTTGGCAGCCATTGTATCGGTCGTTCTGCCTGGCATATATGTAGCTATTGCGACCTTTCATCCGGAAATATTTCCCACAAAACTGGCACTTTCTTTTGTGGCTTCCAGACAGGGTGTGCCCTTTCCCCTGGCCATAGAAGTACTGCTGATGGAATTGGCCTTTGAATTGCTCAGGGAAGCAGGTATCAGGTTACCTGGGCCCATGGGAGGAACATTGGGTATTGTCGGCGGATTGATTATCGGACAGGCGGCGGTAGATGCTAATATTATCAGCCCCACGGTGGTTATTGTTGTTGCCTTAACGGCACTTTCAGCCTTCACCATTCCCAACGAAGGCTTTGCCTCTGCCTTCCGTCTGGTTAAATTCTATATGCTGTTGTTAAGCTCTTTCCTTGGACTTGTTGGCTTTGTTTTAGGCGGGATAACTATTTTGGTTCATTTAGCAAGCCTTAAGAGCTTTAATATTCCATATTTGATGCCGTTTGTAGCCTCCAATATTAATGACCGGGAGGATGAGAAAGACAGCATTATCCGTTTTCCAATATTTGCCATGAAAAACAGACCTGTTTTTACCCGTAGAGAAGCCAGACGAAGAATAAATAAAAAAAATAACTGATGGTGATACGATGTTCTCAAAAAATAATCAAATTTCAAAACTTCAAATGAAAAGACTGTTGATTCTCGATTTGTTTGCCACGACAGTGCTTATTGTACCGGGCTTAGCTGCGGGAACCTCAGGAAAGGCTGGAATTATTTCTGTTATTCTTGGCGGTATC
>Ga0153994_1000107_pt1 | contig 35872 bp, 28 predicted proteins | sample TSNC078MetaG_FD_104735 | JGI IMG/M metagenome (GOLD analysis project Ga0153994, IMG submission 104735) | Attine ant fungus gardens microbial communities from North Carolina, USA - TSNC078 MetaG | ecosystem: Host-associated > Fungi > Mycelium > Unclassified | place: USA: North Carolina, Lumber...
ATTTTAATAGCCTATCAGATGGATTTTAAAAAACTAATTAATAAAAGTAACTTGTTCGGGTATATGTACCTGAACAAGAAATGCAGTGTTTCCAGGGCTTTAAGCCTTGGGTACACGAGTTTTTATTTGGAGGTGAGCGATATGGGTGATATTCAACAAAACGAAAATAATAATAAACGGCCTGTGGTTAGGTATCTGCTGTATTTACTGGCCGTCGTAATAATAATTGTAGGCGCTGCGCTCGCTAAATATGTCTCAAGCCTTTCCGGGACGGATACGGCACGGGTGGCAGAGTTTGATTATGAGATTAGCGTTTCTAGGAATGAGTTAGACGAGATTACTAAGCCGGATGATGGACTGATAGATTTTAACAAAACTACTCTTAATACAACAACGGACAACGATACTAAACAAGTAGAGTTCCTTGTGTCTCTCTATGCGACATCCATGTTGGCTGATACCGAAAATTGTGAATTTGATGAAGTGGCAAGGGTAATTGACGTGAAATTCACAAACACCAGTGAGGTGACGGTAAATGCAATTATCCAATATATTACTGAGATAGATAACGTATCCGGAGATTCAGGGAGCGGTATTGTCTGGTGTTTGTTCAATGAGGGTGAATACACCGGTTATAATGATATTTTGGGAAAACTTAAGTATACAAGCACTTCCGCTGTTCCCAGCTACAATACGCTGATTGACAAGCTTAATGATGCTAATGATAAAACGCTGGAAGATTGGAACAATGCTGCTGCGCTTAACCCCAACGGGAGAGCAAAGACATTAACCATCGTATTTTGGGCGGAACATGAGGCGGTCGCAGCTTCTGGTTGGGATTTTGAGGAACCTGGTGATAGCAATAGTGGACCGCTTGAGCAGAGCATTGTGATTGACTATGCGGTTACGCAGGTAGATTAGGGGGCTGTGATGGAAAAGAAGAAATTACTTAAGTCAAAATGGTTACTGCCTCTTGTGTTTGTCGCAATATTGACTGCGGCGATTGCGATATATGTTATTGCAAAATATGCCGGGGCTGCTGATGTAGAGGGGGAAGTTAACCTTCAGGGGTTTGATGTGACACCGAAAATCACTAGTGATTATGAAAGTTGGGATCTGGACACTGGCGTTGTTGTGATGACAGCGGATCAATATGAAAAATTTGTACTTGATATTAAGAAAACTGGGAACGGTTGGGCATATATCCGGGTTTCTGTAGAGGAGTCATGGCGTATTAGGAACACTGACGCTGGAACGGAAGTGGCAGCGGTCACGACAGGTGGTATTTTAAAGTGGCATACTACGCACCTTACTACAAATACCACTGACAATTTCCACTATGTAGATGGCATCGTTACAGACAACCCAACGACGATATCAATTATCGATGGAAGCAACACAGCGCCAAGCCCAAGCGTCACTCTAGGTACCGACGAGGAACTCGTTGTACGTCTCTCAATCAAGGTGGAGGCGATCCAGTATAATCGGCTGAATACGTTTTGGGGCTTAGATCCGGATAATTATCCTAATCAATAAAAATTATGAATAAAAATAAGGAGGAAATATGCGAAAATTATTTTCAAAGAGAATTTTTATATTAGCTATTACTTTAATGACATGTTTTTCATCTATTACTGCTTTTTCGCAGGATTTTGTGTTCGCTAATGAAAGCGAAACGACCTCCTCCGAAACTGTTTTGGTAGAAGCGGCTACGCTTTCAGGAGAGGCATCAACAGAGGCACAGGAGACAGAGAATGAAAGCCAGTCGGAAACAGCAGAAAGTGAAAATGATTCACAGACAGAAGCTACTGAAGATACAACAGAATCTGAGGCTACCTACTTGGAATATGACGATCAGCCGACGACAATGGAAGAAGTACAGGCTTGGATTGATGCGTATGTGGCATCGGATTATAGCTTGGATGCGAAACCCCATTGGCAGTATGAGGTGGATTCTTCATTAATGCCGAACGGGTGGCGGTGTGATTATGTTGAGGATGAGGATTATAGTGCGGGGAAGTATTGGACGATTTTTGTGAAGATTCAAACTAGAAGTGGAACATCTGTTGTTCGTGTGGAGGGCGTTGAAAGCGGAAATAGTGTTTCATGGGAATTTGAAACCTTGGAAGATGCGGTTAAATATGTGAATGGTGGAACTGCAACAGAGACTTCTGGAAGTACATCTGTTCAAGGAAACAGTACGGTTGAATATACTGTTTCGCTTTTAAAAGACTATAATCTAACAACCATGCTCACAATAACAAACACCGCTGGTGTCAAAATAACCACTGACTCAAGTATCACAAGTGCTTTGACAATAGTTCGCAGTGGAACAACCATAGAGAATAAGACAAGGCATTTTAAGGTGTCAAGTGGCGGTAAACTTATTCTTGAGAATATCATCCTTAAAGGAGATTGGGATGGAGTTACAGATACTACAGCAACTGGTGGCGGTGGTGTCTGGGTTGTTGAAAACAGTATTCTTGTTCTTAATACAGGTGCCGAGATAACAAATTGTTATAGATCTGATGTTAGTGTTTCAGGAGTTAGTACCGGAGGTTCCGGCGGTGCTATTTATGTGGATCAAGGTACATTTACCATGAACGATGGCAAAATAGATGGTAATTTTGCCAGTGCACTTGGCGGCGGTGTTTGTATCGGCAATAGCGAGTTCGATTTTACGACGAATACGTCAGGCACTTATACGACTGAATCCAATGCTGTCAGCAAATTTTATATGTACGGCGGCACCATTGAAGGCAATAAGGCCACCAATGCCGGCGGCGGCGTGGCGGTTAGGGGCAATACCTATTTTGAGATGAATGGCAGCAGTGCTGCAATCGATGACAATACGACCTACGCCTCATCTGGTGGTGTGGCGGTGGAGTTTTCCACTTTCAAATTAGTTAGCGGAAGCATTACAGGAAACGAGGCGACGGCAGGTTCGACTGCCCCTGTTGGGTCAACCAAGTATAACAGCGGTGGCGTGGGAATTGTTGCCAGCAATTTTGTAATGGATGGTGGAAAAATCAGTGATAATAGCGCAGTAGGAACTGATAGTTCAGACCCCGAGGGCTATGGCGGTGGTGTCTGGGTCGGTTATGCACCGAAAAGTGTTTATGACAATGGAATCGTGAACGGCAACGACTTTTACAGTGAGTTTACAATGAATGGTGGTACAATCAGTGATAACTATGCTACCCGCAGCGGCGGTGGTGTATTGGTTGTTGGCGGTTCTACTTTTAATATGAGCGGCGGTGCAATCTGTAATAACGCAACCAACTCCAAGGGCGGCGGTGTTACCGTATCGGCTTTCGCGTATTACGACGATAAGAATGAAAGAACTTCTTATTTTAACTTGTCTGGCACTGCAAAAATTTATGGTAATTATGCTAAAAGTCAGGGCGGCGGTGTTGCCGTCAATGCCAGCAAATTTACGATGTCCAGTGGTGATATTTATGGCAACGTGACAACGGATCAGGGCGGCGGTATTTGGGTCGGAAAGTTTGAAGGAACTGGAGCTGAAAGTATATTCATCATGAGTGGCGGCACGATTGGCAATGTCAACGACTATTCACGGACTACCGGTTCACCAATTAAGCAAGATGCGGTGGATGCCGGGGCAAATAATGAGGGCAACTACGCAGCGGATTTAGGCGGCGGCATATTTGTCGGCAATGGCACCACCTTTACAATGTCTGACGGTAATGTGAAGAGCAACAGTACGAGTAGTCGTGCCGGCGGTGTAGCTGTTAAGCGGAGCTATTTTGAAATGAGCGGCGGTGTGATTTCCGGGAACCATGCCACATTAAGCGGCGGCGGTGTCAGTGTGGCCAGTTCGACATTTTACATGCACGGTGGGTCGATTAATGGTCTCAACGATACCGAGTACTCAGCGGGCGGAGTCCGGGTGGGATACGATGCTGAGGCGTATGCCTATGCGAATGACTCCAGCTCTGTGGATAAGGATGATCTTGCAGCACTCCGCGCGTCTCACGAGGACATCAGTTATTTTTACATGACAAATGGGGATATTACGGGTAATGAAGCTAAATATTGCGGTGGCGGTGTGGTCGTGCGTGATGGTGCGGAATTCTATATGGGCGGTACCTACACTAACGGAGTGTTCACGCAAGACAGCAGCGGAAGCCCAACAATTAAAGGAAATTCGGCTCATTATGCTGGCGGCGGTGTGTTTGTAGGTCTCTTTGATATGAAGAAGGGTGCTTCTTATCCCACTTTCTATGAAGATTCCGCTAAGTTTTACATGTATGATGGCGCAATCATTGATGGCAATCAGACTGAGTATCTCAGTGGATCATATAGTACATGGCTCTATGGCGGCGGTGTTCATGTAAACTGGGGCTGTGAATTTGAAATGAATGGTGGGGACATCATCAATAATATTGCAGCGTATTGTGGCGGCGGTGTCAGTGTGGCAGGAGCAACCTTTACCATGAATGGCGGTTATATCAGCGGGAATTCCACAGATACAACTTATAACGACTCTTCAGTTACTGATTTGGTCGCTTATGGCGGCGGTGTCTGGATTGGTCATGCCTATACCATGGATGCAGATGAAGACGGCGTCTATGAGGGTCCGTCACACCCGGCGGGTAGTACGTTCACCATGACCGGCGGCCTTATCGGCGGACTAGCTGGTTATTTGGGCACGAACAGCAGCAGCGGCGGCACTTACTATGGCAACCACGCCGAGGATGACGGCGGTGGTGTATATGTGGGCGGCGACAGCCACTTTATCATGAAAGGCGATGCCCAAATCAATTACAATGATACGGAGAACAGTGGTGGCGGTGTGTACGTGGGAGCGGGAGATTATGGAACTGGAAATACTGCTACAGGTGCAGATGACAGCGACAGTTATTTCGATATGAAAGACGGCTATATCCTGAACAATACATCCGTTTATGATGGCGGTGGCGTAGCAGTCGCAGGAGCAACGTTCAATATGTCCGATGGCTATATCAGCGGCAATACTACCACTGACACTACAGCCACATCTGGTGGTGTATATGTGTGTCAGGGCACGAATACGAAGGGTACCTATTATGGTAATTTCAATATGACTGGCGGCGTGGTCGGCGGTCTGGATGGATATTATTCCAGCACTACCTCTAGTAGTGTGAGCGCCAATCTCTTCTACGGCAACCACGCCACCAGCAGCGGCGGCGGCGTGTACGTCACCGACGATGCAGCATTTAGCATGAGCGGTAAGGCTCAAGTCAACTACAATGAAACTAATGTGTGGGGCGGCGGCGTGTACGTTACAATAGGTGAAAATGGCACCGGTATCACCTCATTTACCATGGAGTCGGGTTATATCCTGAACAACAAGTCGCTCAACGATGGCGGCGGTGTATATTTAAGCGGTGTTGAATTTACGCTGAAGGACGGCTGCTACATCAGCGGCAATAAAACGACCTCTTCTTCTAATGCGCTTCGAGCTACATCAGGCGGATTATTTGTGGAGGACTATACGAACAGTACGACTTACCAAGGCAAATTAACAATAGAGGGCGGTCTTATCGGCGGCACGCTCAAATACACTGGAGATGCCACTATTGTCGGTACACCCAGCGTTGCGGGCGGCACTTTATACGGTAACTACTCGCGGTATTACGGCGGTGGTGTATCTGCTGTAAATGCCGAAATTATCATGACGGGTGGTTCGATTGCAAATAATACAGGCTATTACCAGGGCGGCGGTGTGTTTCTGTTCGGCAGCACTTTGATAATGGAAAACGCTGAGATTAGGGAAAATCAGACAAAATTAAATTATGGCGGCGGTGTGTGCATGTTTACGACGAATAGTACGCTTCCAACAGGAGGTATTGGAAGCGCTTCAGCTAGCACTGTAATTGGAGCGAGTACGTTGACGATGAAGGATGGGGCTGTTGTTCAAGGAAATTATGGTCAAGGCTATGGCGGCGGTATCTATAATACTGGAACGCTGACGATGGAGTCCGGCTCTCTGGTGGATAATAACACGGCGGCTCTGGGCGGTGGAGGAATATATACGCCAGTCAATGCCACCTTAATCATGAAAGCCGGTTCCGTTGTTTCCAATAATGATGCGACGGCGGGCTATGGCGGTGGGGTATGTATCGTTTACGGAACAATAGATATGCAAGCCGGTGCGTTGATTACCGGCAATACAAACTCTGCTACTGGAGGTGGGGGTATATACCTGCAATCGAATGTATCGGGTTCGGGTGCTAATACTATAGCAGGAGATGTTACGAATAATACAGCGACGACGGGCTATGGCGGTGGGATCGTTATATCTGGTTTGAGTAGTACGACGTCTAACAGTATAACCGGAACAATCAGTGGAAATACAGCGGCGACCAACGGCGGCGGGATTTATTATACGTCTACTACTTCGGTGAATACTACTGTCAATGTCAGCGGAGCAACCATCACAGCCAATAGAGCCAGCAATTACGGCGGCGGAATTTATACGGCAGGAACCGCAGTTCTCAATGTCAGCGGAGCAACCATCACAGCCAATAGGGCGGTTGATGGCGGTGGAATTTATTATACGTCTACTTCGACGAATACTGCTGCCAAGGTAAGCATAAGCGGAACAACCATCACAGCCAATATGGTCAGCAATAACGGTGGCGGAATTTATACCGCAGCCACTAGAACCTTGACGGTAAGCAATAGCACCAAAATTACAAATAATGTTGCGCTGGGCAACGGCGGTGGGATCTATACGACGTATGGGAATGATACTAATGTTGGTTCGTATACAGATTATAGCAATCTAAGCGTCGCTGAAACGACGATCTTCGATGACAACCGTGCCGCATATGCGACTGATATAAATCTCGCGACGGCAAGCAACTATACCACCTATGTACCACTTAGCGTGGCTGCGGTCTCAGTCTATACCTATGCGCTAAACAACTATGATATCAATTATGCCACCGATACTCCGGATTTCTACACCATCATATTAGACCCCAACGGCGGGACGTTCGCAGAATCGGTTGAAAACCTGGGGTATCTGTATGTGGCTGCTGGTAATGAAGATAAACCTTTGTCGAGTCTTGGATATGTGATGGACAGCACTGGCATGATCGCCTATGATCAAAATTTAGATTCAGAGAACAATGTGACTTCTGCTGATGTTACTTTGGATTTAGTGAAATCCGGCTTAGGTACCCTGACAAAAGACGGTGGTTACGTGACAATGTGGACGATTGGTTCAGCGTCTACGACAGCATCCATCGATATGGCATTTACAGCATACCATGGTAATACGACGACTGGTGTTACCAATCTGGTGACAAGCCTTTCAGCGACAGCTCCCAGCATCTACGCCCGGTGGAACACATATAGCATCACCTTGGTGCTGGATGACGGCGTAACCTGGACTGATGATCTGGCAGATAACGTGGCGGTGACTTTTACAAATACAAGTAAAGCCTCCATGACACTTCTCTTTACCGACCCAAGTAAGAAACCGGGGAATTATTACACAATCTACCCCGGAACAGGTGCGCTCAACGGTATTACAACCTTGGGTAAAACAGACACATGGAATGTGACTGCGGACCTGCCGCTGTCGGGACAGTACTATATAAAAGGCATAACCATAGACAATGGTAGTGCGACGTCATCTTCGGTGTCACCTACCGATGCCGACTCCTGTGTGATTGTCATCACCATCGGCAAAACTGCAACCCCTTGGGGACACTGGATTTATACGAGTCAGTAATTCTGGCGATAATGATGAATCTTTCACAATGAAAATCCAAAGACTTTCTTTCGAAGGTCTTTGGATTTTTTGTATGAAACAAGAAGATTATGGATACATTTTATATAATCTATAAAGCGGAAGGTCGTAAGGTGAAGGAAAATGACAATAGGGATACCCAGAGCATTACTCTATTATAAATATCAATATCTGTGGGAAGTGTTTTTTAATGAGTTGGATTGCCGGATTGTTTTAAGTGAGCCAAGTAATAATCAGATTTTAGCAGATGGCATTCATTTTTCAATCGATGAAAGCTGTCTTCCTTCAAAAATATATCTCGGTCACGTTTATTCCTTAATCGGTCAATGTGATTATATTCTCGTACCCAGAGTGGAGAACCTGGGAAAGAATGAAAAGGTATGTGTTAAATTTAATGGAATGTATGATATCGTCAAAAATACATTTAAAGACATTCCTTTAATCTATTATGATTTGGATGTCACAAAGGGACATTCGGAGCTGAAGGGTTTTCTGCAAATGGGAAGGATGTTGGGAAAGAGTTACCGGCAGGCAATGTTAGCCTATCAAAAGGCTAAAAAAGTTCAGATGTTAAAGGATCAGCAAAAAGCGGAGAAACAGTTAAAGTCATTGAATAACCGGGAAGGATTAAAAATATTAATGGTTACCCATCCCTATAATATTTATGATAACTTAATCGGTGAGCCCATTATAAAATTAGTAAAGGAATCCGGTGGGATTCCGATTTATGCCGATGCCTGTGACAGTCATCAATGTATCCAAAAATCTGAAGAAATATCAAAAACCCTTAATTGGATTTATAACAAAGAATTAGTGGGTGCGGTTTCCCTCTATAAGGATCAGGTAGACGGCATTATTCTAATCACGGCATTTCCCTGCGGGACGGACTCTTTGGTCAACGATTTACTGTTACGCAAAATCAAAGGCATACCAATGTCGAATATTGTAGTCGATGAACTATCCGGTGAGGCCGGGTTACAGACCAGAATTGAGAGTTTTATAGACATTATTAGAGAAAGAAAGGAGCCCATGTGCGCGATAAGATGACATAATTGCTATGAATATTCTTCAAGCCCTCCTGACATTATAACGGTAAACCGATACAATGATAATGTGAGGTGATTTAATAATGAATATCAACGAACTACTGACCCAGAAGAATATAACAAAATATAGGCTGTCCAAGCAAAGCGGCATACCGTTTGCTACAATTAGTGACATTTGCACCGGCAAGGCCAAAATCGAAAAATGCGCCGGCGATACGTTGTATAAGCTGTCCAGAGCTTTAGATGTGACGATGGAGGATTTGATTGCGGACAGCATGGAATACCGTCAGAACTTTGAAACCTTTAAGAGCAATGTCTGCCACAGGGTACACGATATGGGCGATATGGATTTTATCATCAATACACTGGAGTCGGATACAATACGAAAGCTGTATCAAAAAAGCTGGTATCCCGAAAGTCTTTATCTGTTGGCGATGGTGGACTATCTGAGTCGTGAGAATGATTTGCCCGTCTGCGTGGAGTATAGCGATATTCGCAAAGCACGGCTGCGGGAGCCTGTTTTCCCTGCAAGTATTATTGCTATGAGCGCAGTGAGTCATAGCGAGCGCCCGAAACAAGAGAGTTTTGAGAGGGCAATTCCTGAATTTAAACGCTTTAACATTGTAGAAAGTGAGGTGCGGAATGTCTGTTAAAACCCCATTTACCAGAGAAAATCTCGACGCCTATTTCACAAGAATTGGCTAAAGAGTTCAGGAAACTGAACGGCTCAGCAATGCCTGCTGAAATCATTTTGATTGGCGGTGCAGCTATCCTTGCCAATTACAGATTCCGGGAAATGACCTACGATATAGATGCGGTTATTTCTGCGTCTTCAGCGATGAAAGAAGCCATCAATCGTGTTGGCGATAAGCTTGATCTGCCAAATGGCTGGCTGAACACGGAGTTTAAGCGCACAAAATCCTATTCGGATAAGCTGTCGGAGGTTTCCGTTTACTATAAAACATTTTCTCATATTCTGACGGTGCGGACAGTTGCAGCGGAATACCTGATTGCAATGAAGCTGATGAGCGGCAGACAATATAAAAACGATTTGTCTGATGTAGCAGGCATTTTGTGGGAACATGAGAAAAGTGGGAACCCCATTGCCAGGAAAGCAATAGATGAGGCTGTTGCCATGCTTTACAAAGACCGTCCGAAACTCCCGGTAGCTTCAAAAAAATTTATTGATGATGCCTTTGTAAATGGCGATTATGATCGGGTGTATCAGCACATCCGCAAAAGTGAAAAACAATCCAAAGAGATTCTGTTGGACTTTGTACAGGATTATCCAAACACATTAAAAGAGGAAAAGATAGATAAGGTTCTTGAACAGGCAAAATGGAAAAAGCAGAAGAATAAAGGAGTATAAATGTAAAACTTGCATTTGTAAGAAAAAAACATACAATAAAAATATCGTTATATATCCAAAAGATTTTTCATACATTAAGAGCCTTAGAATGTCTTACTTTCGAAGGGGGGAGATTGCTTGATTGAAAGAAACATTAAAGCAATCGAAGTTATTACCCCCCTCCCCTCTAATAGCATATGAATTCTTTGACAGAGTTATCGCTTTGTATTGGGACCAAGTCCTTCCTTTTTGGCATTGTGAGGTTGGTTGATGCCGGAATCATTGATTGTATCAGAATGTTTAGTATGTCACTTTGGTAAAGTTTTATGATAAGCTTTTTGCGATGCATTTTTGTACTATTTACTGTAATGTAACTTTAGTCGTGTGAGGTTCACAAAAGCATTCTGCCATGTTATAATGAGTTAACACAATAGATTGGAGGCGGCAAAGTTGAAAATACATGAATCTGGAGAGAATTATCTGGAAACGATTTTAATGTTATCAAAAAGGAAGGGTTCAGTTCGCTCTATAGATATTGCAAATGAACTGGACTTTTCAAAACCGAGTGTCAGTATTGCGATGAAAAATCTTCGGGAAAATGATTATATAAAGGTAGATGAGGATGGCTTTATTAGGCTGACCAATAAGGGGCAGGGAATAGCAAGTTCAATGTACGAGCGGCATCTGTTCTTGTCAAAGTGGCTGATGGATATGGGTGTTGCAAAGGAAATCGCCGAGAAGGATGCCTGTCGTATGGAACATATTCTCAGCAGTGAAAGTTTTGAGGCCATACGAAAATATTGCGGCAATATAAATTCAGAAACGAAAGAATAGCCGTTTCTCTGAAAATGTAAGATTGTTATACGGGTCTAATGATATTTAATGTATTATACAGGTTGAGTCTTCCATATCCCCATTGTGTGTTGGGATACTCCACAGTGGCATCACGGCTGCAGCCACGGATGAGATTGGCCCGGATGCGGCTTGAAGTTAAGGTCGCTTCGTTTCTGTCAATGACACCCCATTGCAGCATCAGAGCACAGGCACCTGCTGTAATTGCTGCGGATACACTGGTGCCGCTCATTTGCCCATAGCCGGAAGGGAGAACACCGCCAACATTTACCCCGGGGGCAACTAAATCCGGAGATATCATAGGAAGTCTGGTTGGACCTCTTGACGAGGCTGTGTACAGAGAGTTGCTTTGGCTGTTATAGGCACCGGTGGTGATAGTGCCAATAGAAGTGGCGGGTGTAACGATTGTGTAGCTGGGTTCTGGTGTCAGAAATCTCGTATGCGGATCAATAAAGCCGGTCAAGGGAAGCCATGAATGGTATGTTCCGTTTAGAATGATTTCTCCGTGAACCGTAATTGTCCATATCCCTGGTGTCGGGAAAAATATTCTGATTCCCGTAAATTGATCCCCGCGTCCTCCGATTGGCAGATAATATTCGACCATAACCCTGGACCTTTCAAAAATCAGGTTAGCACTATGGGCAGCTCCTGAACGGACAGGAATTTTAGGGATTAACTCGCCGGTGGGTGACATGATAGACACCGACAGCCGGTCTGATGCGCCGTTCCATAATGTCAGATAAATATTGTCTGATTGATTGCCAACTAATAGTTCAATATTCTGCGACTCCCCACTATTAGAGAGCCTTCCATAGGCATGGTGACTCGCCTGGCTCTCATTTCCTGCGGCACAAGTAATGGCAACACCATTAATCCCGGATACTCTTGTCAAATATTCTTCTATCACACTAAATCCATCATGGCTGCCCATATTTGAACCGACGGATATGCAGATAGAAACCGGACGATTCAAAACGGCAGCTTTATTTAAGATATATTGAATGCCGAGCATTAAATCGCTTGAAGTATATGCATTTTCCTGCCATTCCGGAATTAAATAATGCTCATAGAAATAGGGATGTGCTTTTTTGAGCTTTACGGTGATAATCTCCGCTTCAGGAGCGGCACCGATATATTCACCGCGGTCGACTCCGGCGGCAACGGAAGCCAGAAATGTTCCATGGCCTACAACATCTTGATGAGGTACAACGTTTAAGGGAACCTCCTGATGCAAGGCCGTATTTATTTGTTCTTGGGAATATTCGCTGCCAAAGTGAAAGCCTTCGGGAGCACTGCCGGTAACGGTTTGATCCCAGATATATTTGATTTTACTGCTCCCATCTCCATATCTAAAGTTATCTTTCGTATAATCAATGCCCGTATCAATAAAAGCGACTAAAGTTCCCATTCCCCGCAGGTTAAGATAGGGATGCCGCTGTACTTGTATGATACCGGAAACTTCTAAGCTCTGTTGATCCAATAGACCGACTACAATAGGGAGAACACGTACTATATCTGATCCGATTTCGGCGATGATGCCATTCATTTGGCTGCGATTCGCATAGCCGATATAGTAACCGCCAACTAAATCCGCACCTTTACGGATATGGTGCGTTTGTCTGAAATTTTCATTTCCTGAAGAGTTATTCATCATAATTAGAGAAACTGTATCTGGCAAGATAATAAAATCCTCAAGGGGCATTTCTTCCGACGATTGATTTCCGTTCATATGCCTGCCTCCGAAGCTATTTAGTTTAATATATGAGTGCAGCGGGTAAAAATATTCAATATTAACCTAATTTAGAGTGTTATTCCGTTATCAACAATCATTACCTGACCGGTGACGGCTTTTGCCTCATCGGAGGCAAAAAACAAAATGGCATTGGCCTGATCAAGGACTGTGGCTTGCGGAAGGGTCATATTCATATGCATAGCACACTGGTCGGCAAAGGCCGTGTCAAAGGTTTTAACCTTTTCCGGGGCACTAAGCGGCGTTGGCGTGGGACCGGGACAAATAGCGTTACATCGAATCCCCTTTCCGGCGAATTGGATGGCGATATTCTTAGTCATCCCTATGACGGCGGCCTTAGCCCCGGAGTAAGAGATACCGGCACTGCCAAAAACACCGCCAATGGAGGAAATATTCACAATTGAACCGTAAGCGGCCGGTTCCATATACTTAAGTGCTTCCTTTGTCATCCAGAAAACGGAGGTCTGATCGATTCTTATAACCTCATCCCACCACTCATCGCTGCATCTTGTAATAGGGAGATGCTTATCGGCAATACCGGCATTATTTACAAGAATATCAATCTTTCCGAAAGCAGCAATGGTTTCTTTGACAATATGGACACAATCCTCTTTTACACTGACATCGCCGTTGACGGCAAGTGCCCTTAAAGAAGTGCCGGCGGCGGCAGTATTAATTTCGTCAGCAACAGCCTGAAGTTTTTCTTTGCGGCGAGCCGTTAATACAAGACTCGCTCCTTCACGGGCAAACAGGCGGGCAGTTTCTTCACCGATTCCAGAGCTTGTGCCGGTAATAATTGCAACTTTATGATCCAATCTTCCCATTTATAATTCCTCCTGGTCTTTTGATTCAATGATAGCACAATCAACGGCTCAAAACAACTTGACTTTGCCGATCATCCATGTGACAATAGCGATATTACAAAACATATGGAGGTTATTTATGAAGAAACGAAAAAAAAGTAGAGGTGTTTTGATACTCATCTGTGTTTTTGTGATTATAATTGCGGCCGGCGGCACTGCGGTAGGATATATCTATTTTACGAGAGAACAATTGCCTACAGCTGAAGAAATTTTTAATCAATATGTGACGCTGCTTCAAGAGGGAAATTATGATGGCATATATGAGCTGATTCACGATGATGTGAAGCAGACATTAAGTAAAGAAAATCTTTTGACGAGAAACCAAAATATTTATAATGGTATCAAAGCCGAGAATTTTCAGGTAAGCTTGTTGGAATCAAAGGAGAAAGAAGACGGCTGGCAAATCATTTATGAGCAAACGATGGATACCATTGCCGGGACTCTTTCTTTTAAATATACAATGAGCTTATCGGAAAATACCGATAAATTGTATCAAATCAATTGGGATTCAACCCTGATTTTTCCTGAGTTAACCAACCAGGATAAAGTACGGATTTATGACTTAGAGTCATCAAGGGGAACCATCTATGACAGAGATTCGAATGCACTGGCCAAAGATGGAACCGCTTCGTCAGTAGGGATTGTTCCCGGGAAATTGGCGGAAACAAAAGAAGCGGACATTACAAAGCTGGCAGAATTATTGGAGATGTCGGCGGATACCGTCAATAACATGCTGAATGCATCCTATGTGGAAGATGATATGTTTATTCCCATCAGAACGATATCCAAGGATAATGTAACCCTGCAGACACAGCTTCTGGAAATCTCAGGCGTTATGTTAACTGACATTTCCTCCCGAGAATATCCTTACGGGGAACAAACCGCCCATATTACAGGTTATGTTCAGGCGATTAGTGCGGAAGAACTGGAAGAAGTGGCTGATACCGGTTATTATGATGAAAATAGTATCATCGGGAAAACCGGATTGGAAAAGTTATATGAAGAGCGTTTACGAGGGGCAGATGGTGTTGAAATTACCATTTTGGATGAAGCCGATGATAGAAAAATGACACTGGCAACGGTACCGGCGCAAAACGGTGAAGATATAACATTGACGATTGATATTGCAATGCAATCATTATTATATGAGCAATTATCGGGAGATTCAGGCTGTGCGGCAGCCATGAATCCGCTGACCGGAGAAGTCTTAGCCTTAGTGAGTACACCTTCATACAATCCCAATTATTTTGTCAATGGCATTTTAAACTCCCAGTGGGAAGCGCTGAACAGTAGTGTGAATCAACCCCTTTATACAAGACTTGCGGGCACATGGGTTCCGGGTTCGGTATTTAAGCCGTTGACGGCGGCGATTGGCGTTGAGGCCGGTACGATTGATCCGGAAGAGGTTACCGAAAGTAATGGCTTAAGTTGGCAAAAAGATACCAGCTGGGGAAGTTTTTTTGTGACAACACTGGCCTCCTATGGTGATGTGACCCTTGAGAAGGCGTTGGTAAATTCTGATAATATTTATTTTGCCAAGGCCGCATTAGCAATGGGAAGTGAGGTATTAAGTGCCGGTCTTGATAAAATGGGTTTTGGCGAGTCGCTTCCATTTTCCATCCAATTGTCGGCTTCTACCTATGAATCAAGCGGCAGTATAACGGATGAATTATTACTGGCTAATAGTGGTTATGGACAAGGCGAGGTTCTGATGAATCCGCTTCATCTGGCTTCGGTATATTCGGCCTTTGTGAACCAAGGAAACATGGTATCGCCTTATTTAGAAAAGACCGAAGATAGTACGCTTGGCTATTGGAAAGAAGCTGTTTTTTCTTCCGAAACAGCGAATATGGTTTTAAACAGCTTGATACAGGTGATAGAAGTGGGAACTGGTTCCGAGGCAAAAATTGCCGGTGTGACCTTAGCCGGTAAAACCGGAACGGCAGAAATCAAAGCTTCACAAGATGATACCGAAGGTACCGAGCTGGGCTGGTTTATTGCCATGAATGCAGAGGAAAGTGAAAAGCCGCTGCTCATTGTTATGATGGTAGAAGACGTCGGCGAAAGAGGCGGCAGCCACTATGTCATACCGAAAGTTAAAGCCGGCTTTGAGCTTTATCAGCAGTAATTATAAAAAGGGTGGTGGCGATGCGAATACTTGTAGCAGAAGATGATATTGATCTGGGTGAGATTATTGTGAAAAAATTAAGTGCCGAAGGTTATGCGGTGGATAGCTGTACAAACGGTCGCGAAGCACTTTACTATTTGGAGTCAGTTAGATACCATGTTGCGATTCTGGATATTATGATGCCGGAGATGGACGGAATCACCACCGTAAAGAAACTACGGGCAAACGGGAATCTGACACCGGTTATCTTCCTGACCGCTCGTGACACGGTGGCAGACAAAGTAAAAGGATTGGATATCGGCGCAAACGATTACCTTGTAAAGCCGTTTTCCTTTGATGAGCTGACTGCCCGTATTCGTGCGGCTACCCGTGTTGTATCGGCAAACCCAACCAATGTCTACTCTCTTGCCGACCTAACCCTTGACCTGGAGTCTCGTATTGTAAAACGCGGCGAAACAGAGATATCTCTGAGTGCAAGAGAGTATGCCCTTTTAGAATATCTGCTGCTGAATAAGAATAAAATTCTCTCGCGCCACAAAATCGAGGATAATGTCTGGAATTACGATTACGAGGGGGGAACGAATGTCGTTGATGTTTATATTACCTACCTGCGTAAAAAAATCGATGAGGGCTATTCAACGAAACTGATTCACACCGTGCGTGGAATCGGCTACATCATGAAGGAAGAAAAATGAGAAAACTAACAATTAAACTTAAAATCACACTGTGGTTCACCGTTTTCATGATTTTGTTGTGTGCCCTTGTTTTTGCGTTTATTGCCATCGTTTCCAATCAGACGGCAGTGCGTGATGTCAGAATCGCTTTGACCGATTTAGTTGACAGGAATATGAAAGCGATCGATTATGACGGTGGCCTATTGGAAATTGACGATGATTTTATCTCTTTTGAAAATGGGGTTTATTGCCTTCTCTTCTATGAAGATGGGACAAAGATCAGCGGCAATGCAGCCTATGATGCCAATGCACCCTATGATGCATTGGCAGAAGAGCCTTTTAAGGATGAAGGGATTCGCTCGGTCAGTGCCTCTGGAGAAACTTATCTTATCTATGACCGGTTGATTCCATTTAAGCATAGGGAGGACGTTTGGGTACGGGGTATTGTTTCCGAAAGCGTGAGCACCATAAGCGTATCAGCTATCTCAAGAACGGTATTGATTGCTTTGCCTTTGTTGATCCTATTGGCCGCTGTGGGTGGTTATTTGATAGCCAGGCATTCATTGCGACCGATACAAAAGATTAGTGAAACCGCAGAGGCAATCGGAAGCAGCGGAGACTTGTCTAAACGGATTGAGATGGAAGCCGGCGGCGACGAGCTAAATCAGCTGGCTGGGACCTTTAACCGAATGTTCAACCGATTAGAGACAAACTTTGAGGCCGAAAGGCATTTCACATCCGATGCTTCCCATGAGCTTAGAACACCGGTAGCCACTATCTTGGCGCAGTGCGAATATGCTTTTGAAAACGCTTCGGGAGAGGATGAACTATACGAGGCCCTTGGGGCAATTCAAAAGCAAGGCTATCGAATTACCCATCTGATTGAGTCGCTGCTATATTTTACCCGTATTGAACAACACACGGAGGAACTGACCTTTGAAACCGTTGATCTAAGCGCACTGGTGCTGTCCGTTTGTCAGGAGCAAAAAGAAATCAGGGAGAAAAACATCTCTCTGACGGAGGAGGTGCAGCCGGGAATAGAGCTGAAGGTGGATATGGCACTGTTTTCCCGCATGCTGGTCAATCTGATTCGCAATGCCTACCGCTACGGTAAGGAAGACGGAAGTATTGAGGTCGTTTTAAAGAAAAACAGTGACGGGATTATCCTTTCGGTGACGGACGACGGGATTGGCATTGCCCCGGATGAACTCCCAAATATCTGGAACCGATTTTACCGTGTAGATCAATCACGCAGTTTTGCCAAAGGAGACGGACTCGGGCTGGGTCTTTCCATGGTCCGACAGATTGCAGAACTTCATGGCGGCATTGCTGATGTCGAAAGTGAACTTGGAAACGGCAGTAGCTTTATCATTCAGTTCACAGAAAAATAACAAATGGGATGGCAAATTAAAACTCCTTCTAATTATTTTCTAATGAAATCCTCATATACTTTCATTAAGAAGATATTAAGAAGGAGTTGATTTTATTGGAAAGCAAAATACGAATTGCGCTGATACCCGCTTATGAGCCGGAATCCCTGTTGATTAATCTGCTTGATAAGATCCGGGAGGCCGGACTCACAGCAATTATTGTCGACGATGGCAGTGGCTTGGCATTCGCCAATATATTTAAACAAACGGCTGATCTTGCTGTCGTATTGCGACACCCGAGGAACTGTGGAAAGGGACGGGCGATTAAGACCGGACTGCAATATATTGAGGAGCATTTTAGCGATGGCTACACCGTTGTGACGATGGATGCCGACGGACAGCACCAGGTTTCCGATGCTATCAAGATTTGTGAAGAGGCCGAGCGGCAGCCGGACACATTGATTCTTGGCAGCCGCAGGATGCAGGAAAACGTCCCCTTGCGAAGCCGGTTTGGCAACACCGTTACCCGCTTCGTGTACCGTATTTCCACAAAAGTGGATGTGCATGATACCCAAACCGGTCTGCGCGCTTTTAGCGCCGCGTTACTCCCGTCATTGTTAGATATCCCGGGAGAACGCTATGAGTATGAGATGAATGTCTTACTGGAGTTTGCCCGCAGAAAGATGCCAATTGAAGAAGTCACGATTTCTACCATTTACATTGATAACAATGCCGGATCACACTTCGATACGGTGAAAGATTCTTACCGGGTCTATAAGGAGATTATCAAGTTTTCCGCTTCCTCTCTTGTCAGCTTTTTGGTGGACTATAGCCTTTACAGTCTGCTGATTGTTTTAACCGGAGGCTTTGGTGTGGCTGTCAGTCTGCCGCTGTCAAATGTCATTGCGCGCATATTCAGCGCCAGCGTAAATTACACCATTAACCGTAAACTTGTATTCAAAAGCGAAAAAAGCGTTGGGAAATCGGCCATTCAATATTTTATATTGGCAGCGGCAATCCTTGCCGGCAACACATTGGTCCTTGGCATGCTCGTCGAGCTGATGAATATAAACCGATATGGGGCAAAGCTGCTTACCGAGCTGCTCTTCTTTATAATGAGTTGGCTTACGCAGCGCTTCTTGATTTTCAGGAAGAAAGAGGCAGATCCGGTTAAGGTGTGCCAGAAAGGATAATAAGATGAGATTTTTAAAAAAGAAATTTGCCTGGGCAATTATTTACACAATGCTCCTGGCATCATTTACATTATACACAGTACTGGACACCTTTGTCATAACCCGCGTGTACACTGCCGTACAAGCTGAGGAAAGTGACAGTAATGGCGACACCGCTGCGGAGGATAGCGAAACACAACTCACTGAAGCAGGAACGGTTAGCGAAAACTCCTACAGCGATGAGAATATAAGCATCACAATCACGGAGTATCGGGAATATGACACGACCATTTACGTGGCCGATGTTCAGCTTTCCTCCGTGGAATATCTGCAAACTGCTTTTGCGCAAAGCGCGTATGGCAGAAATATCACCGAAAAGACCTCTGTAATCGCCGCAGCCAACAATGCGATTCTGGCCATTAACGGGGACTTTTACGGCTCGCAGACAGAAGGTTACGTTTTGAAAAACGGTGAGCTTTATCGGGAGACCTCGTCAGAGGATCAGGAAGCTCTGGTCGTTTGGCAAGACGGTTCTTTCACGATTATCACGGAGGGTGAGGTGACGGCATCATCGTTGCTGGAAAGCGGTGCGCTTCAAGTGCTGTCTTTTGGACCGGCACTTGTGATGAATGGTTCGGTTTCCGTTTCGGAAAGCGAGGAAGTTGGAAAAGCAAAAGCCAGCAATCCGCGAACGGCCATTGCAGTCGTAGATGACCTTCATTATCTTTTTGTTGTTTCCGATGGCCGCACCGATGAGAGCGAGGGTCTGAGCCTTTACCAACTTGCCGAGTTCATGCAGAGCCTGGGAGCTGATATTGCCTATAACCTGGACGGTGGCGGCTCCTCCACGATGTACTTTAACGGCGAGGTCATCAATAATCCGACTTCGGACGGTAAAACCATTAAGGAAAGGAGCGTGAGCGACATTGTTTATATCGGATATTAAGCTAAAAAAGGAACACATTGATAAAACTGCCTTTGTTTATCTTCTGGTCTCGTTATTCTGCGTGCTTTTTGGTGCGGTTTATGAGCGTTACAGCCATGAAGTTTATTCCGGCTATATGATTTATGCCTTTGTATTTCCGCTGGCCGGCGGGGTACTGCCCTTTGCTTTAATCTCCCGCTATGGCCGGCGGGTTCCCGGAAGGCTTTCGCTAAACTTATACAACGCCGGAATTGCTGCGCTAACGGTTGGCAGTATCATGAAAGGGGTTATGGAAATATATGGAACAACAAACGATATCTTGGAAATTTACCGGATTGCCGGGTTCGGCTTTGTTGGCATCGGCTTATTGTTATATGCAATAGGGCTTCTGACAGACCCAAAAGGAAAATCCCGCTAGGAGTAATTCTTACATTATCTATAACCGGCGGCAGCACCGGAACGACAGCCATCGAAGCTGAATATACCGAGGAGGATACCGATGTATCCTGGGATAACGCATCGGCAACGATTCAAGTTCCGACGATATGTTTGGGAAAGACAATTTTGGCAGCGAGAGCGTTGATTGCGACGGCACCTCCATGGGCGGTGGGAGACTGAACCGGTAATATTTGATGTGGAAACTTCATTTATAAAAAATGCTGATTTTCGTAAGAATCCTCACCTTCGGGAGTTGATATTTTTGATGAAACAGTATATAATAAAGTAAAGAAAGTAAAGAAAACAAAACAAAACTATCAAGGAGGTTTCACTATGGACATTGCAAAAATCTCTATCAAGGGTCAGGTAACCATTCCGATTGAAATCCGGAAAAAGCTAGGACTCAAAGAGGGTGATAAAGTTATTTTTATGGAAAAGGGTGAAAACATCATTCTCATGAACTCCAACCGTCTCGCTTTTGAAGAATATGGACGCGGAATGTCAGGCGCCGCTGAACAGGCTGGAATTTCATCGGAGCAGGATGTCATTGACCTCGTAAACCAGGTACGCCGGAAAACGTGGGAGGATGCGCATGAGAATAATGCTTGACACAAACGTTTTAATCTCCGCCGGGTTGTTCGCTGGCAAAAACTTTTCAAAACTAACAGCAAGAATCGCGGATGAGCATAGTATTGTGTTAAGCAGCCGGATTATTGATGAATTATGGACAGTAACCCAGTTCAAGTTCCCTGACAGGACGCATGTACTTGAACAGTTCCTCAAACATCTCAGCTACGAAATCGCATATACGCCGAATGAAATCGACGAGGACATCTATCCAAAAATCCGCGATAAAAAGGACTACCCAATTCTTGCATCCGCAATCATTGCCGATGTTGATGTGTTCATTACCGGTGACAAGGATTTCGGTGGTCTGCATTTGGAACGTCCTGAAATAATGACCATTGTTGAATTTGGAATCAAATATTTATGAACAAAATGCGTTGCCCAGATGGGCAGCGCATTTTGCAAATTAGAAAACATCCCAAAGCCATATGTCAAAATAAGAATTGTAAGGAGGATTGTAGGAAGCGGGTGAAAATTTTAAAGCACCATGATTGTATTTCATTAAAAAGAAGGGCCGGATATACCGGAAAGTGCCGGTTGTTGTCGCCCTTTGCGCTTTTGTATGGATATCTGTCATCGTAGTTTCTCCGCAAGTTTCCACAGCGACCGGTCATACTTCAGGATCTTTGTATCAGGATGGCACATATACCGGCAGCGGGACCGGGTATAGCGAATAGAATGCCTCGCTGATTTGACAGCGGGGCATTCTTACACTAAAATGATAGGTATATCATAACCCCTATGGGTATTAAACGAGAAGGAGTGAGATTATGCGTCAATGTATGGATACAGATAATCTACACAGACGGTTGAACAAAATCATGGGACAAATCAAGGCAATCGATAAAATGGTAGATGAGGATATTCCCTGTGAAGATGTTTTAATCCAGATCAATGCAGCAAAAAGTGCACTGCATAAGGCCGGGCAGGTTGTTTTAGAGGGTCACCTCAACCACTGCGTCCGTGAAGGAATCGAACACGGGGATGCCGACCGCACCATATCCGAGTTTGCCAAGGCGGTGGAACACTTTTCCCGGATGTCGTGAGACACATTCCTATTGACATAGTATACCCCTATAGGTATAATATGCATATACCCCTATGGGTATAGAAAGGATTGGTGTTTACTTTGATAGCTTTTTTTAAAGATGAGGAGAAACGGATATTGTTATTTCTGGGTCTTTCTCTGATTGCATTAGTGATTAGTTTTTTTGATATTGGTAATCTGCCCATCAATGCGTCCTGGATTGCCATTATTCTTTGCGGCATACCTATTCTTAAAGGGGCAATTATTGGGCTTGTGACGGAATTTGATATTAAGGCAGATGTATTAGTATCGCTCGCACTTATTGCATCAGTGATTATCGGAGAGATTTTCGCAGCCGGAGAGGTTGCTTTTATTATGACGATTGGCGCCTACCTTGAAGAGCGTACCGTAGCGAAAGCCCGTTCCGGTATTGAAAAACTCATCCATTTGACACCTGCCACGGCGCGTGTCATACGTGGGCAGGAAGAGCAGATTATTCCTGCCGATCAGATTCGATTAGGCGATACGCTCCGGGTGCTTGCCGGGGAAACCATTGCGGTAGATGGTATGATTACAAAGGGGCAGACCTCGGTAGATCAGTCGGTTATGACAGGAGAATCCCTTCCGGTCGATAAAGCGGCGGGTGATACGGTATCTAGCGGAACGGTCAATCAATTCGGCACATTTGAAATGAAAGCGCAGAAGGTAGGTGAGGATAGCTCTCTGCAGCGAATGATAAGACTTGTTGAATCAGCAGACGCCGGGAAAGCCAAAATCGTTGGTGTCGCAGACCGATGGGCGACCTGGATTGTTGTAATTGCGCTTGTGGCAGCAGTCATCACATGGCTTGTGACCGGAGCGGTTATCCGTTCAGTCACCATTTTAGTTGTATTCTGTCCCTGTGCCCTGGTATTGGCGACACCTACCGCGATTATGGCGGGTATTGGGAATGCGACCAAATACGGGATTTTGATTCGGGAAGGTGATGCATTGGAGCGTCTTGCCGGGGTAAAAAGGATTGCTTTTGATAAAACCGGCACCCTTACATTTGGCCGCCTCGCTGTTGCCAAAGTTGAAAGCTGTGTTTCTGATATAGATGACGAAGCATTGCTGCGGATAACGGCCGCTTCCGAATTACAATCCGAGCATCCTTTGGGAAAAGCAATTGTTGCTTATTATAAAGAGAAGTATGGTACGATGCCCGGAGAACCCGACCATTTTCAAATGCTGGCAGGGCGGGGAGTAGCAGCCGAAATTAAAGGCGTGAAAATCCACGCAGGAAATGAAGCGTTATTATCTGATACCGGCATCTTAATACCGGAGCAGTTGGTTGGAGCTGCCGATGAATCGAAAAATGAGGGCTGTACCGTTATCTATGTAGCGGTAGGACAAAGAATGGCCGGTTTCATTGCCTTGTCCGATACGCTACGTCCGGATGCGGCAGATACAATTAAAAAAATACAGGACACCGGTGTCAAAACAGTACTGCTCACCGGCGATGCGCCTCAGGCAGCCAAGCACATGGCTCAGATTGCCGGAATCGCCGACGTGAAATCCAATTGCCTGCCCGAAGATAAGATGACAGCCCTTAATGAATATGAAAAAAATGGTGAACCTGTCTGCATGGTGGGTGACGGCGTCAATGATGCCCCGGCTTTAAAGGCAGCGCAGGTGGGTATTGCAATGGGTGGCATTGGCAGCGATATCGCCATCGAAGCTGCTGATATCGCCCTTGTAGGTGATGATATTAAAGAGATTCCGCATCTTTTACGGCTTTCAAAAAAGACGATGCGTACAATCAATATTAATTTAGCTGCCTCCATGATCCTGAATTTTATAGCGATTGCCCTGGCAATCACCGGTATTCTTACCCCGGTTGTTGGTGCCTTGGTACATAATGTAGGCTCGGTTGCGGTAATCATCAATTCATCCTTACTATTGAAGTGGCAAAAGCACTAAAAGTTGGCAGCCTGCGTAAGTCAATTGCTCAAATGGAGGAAACAGGATAAAAAACTTTAAAAAGAATACTAAAGCTGTTTTCTGTGTTATAATTAACAGTAGATATTGCGACTAAAAAATACGAACATAATTATTTTGGAGGTTTGGCATGCATATAAGCAAAAATAAAATTACTACAATCCTGGCTTTAACAATTTCGTTAGTACTTATTTCTATATTAGTGGTTGACCTTATGCCATTGCTGAAGCAGGTCATACAGTCTACAAATAATGAGTCAAAGATGATCGAATATATAAAATCCTATGGTGCCAAAGGAGTTCCTATTATTATCGGTCTGCAATTTCTTCAAGTTTTGATTCCCTTTTTTCCTGCATCTCCGGTACAGATTTTGGCGGGTCTATGTTATGATGTATGGATTGGAACCTTGCTTTGCCTTATCGGTTTTCTTTCCGGACATTTATTAATCTTTTATGCGGCAAGAAAGCTTGGGAATACAATATTGCCTTATTTAAAGAACAAATCTTCAAGTAAGAAGACTCATTTTCTAAGTAAATTTTCTTCTAAGAGCTTAGAACATCCTGAAAATATGGTATTTATCTTATATCTCATTCCATTTTTCCCTAATGGTATGCTTCCTTTTGTTTTTTCGCAAACGACTATTTCTTATAAAAAATATATCGTTTATATGGCTGCCGCTACAGTTCCATCAACTTTTATCTGTGCCCTGCTGGGCTCAAAATTGGCATCAGGCGATTATCGGATGGTCCTTGTTGTTGCTTGTATTTTCATTGCTTTTCTCTTAATTACGCTTATTTTTAAAAACAAAATTATGAATGCGGAAACACCAAATCGTTCCCAGTCTTAAGCTAAATTTCTCTCCCTGCATATGTCCCTTTATAGCAATCCTTTTTTAGAAGAAAAGAATGGACTCAGAAAATGGCTGCACAACCCAGTAAAAAGTCCTGTAATAATGCTGCTAATCAACAGTATAGGCAGATAAACTATGATGCTTAGACTTTGCAGTAAAACACAAGCGATGATAATCTGTCCGATATTATGAAAAATGGCACCGATAATACTGGTCACATAAATATATTTGTTATGTAACAGCTTGTTGCAGATACACATAGAAAGCAGACAAAGACAGCCGCCGCACAGGCTGTATGCAAAAGATATGATTTGACCGGCAAAAATACTTGCCAGAATAATTCTCAGCATTAAGACAAAGAAGGCATCCTTTGAACCATAATGAACCAAGACAACCAAGGTAACAATGTTTGCAAGGCCTAATTTTATACCGGGAATCGGGGCGATGGGAGGCAGGGCAGATTCGATTACGAATATAGTTAAAGCAATTGTCGTAAATAGAGCTAAGGTCACCATTTTCTTTATACTCATCTTTTAGATTTCCTACTTTCATATGACTAATATGTTATTCCGTCAAGGGCCTGATTATCGGTATCGGATTCTTCAGAAACTACCTTGATGACCAGCTTATTGGGAAGGCAGGTAATCGGAAGCAAATCATCATGTATAAATCCCATATTCATGCATAGACCGTCAGGACAGCTTGAAGAAACAATCCCGATTTCGCCGTCATGGACTTCGATTGTATTATAAGCACCATTTGTCCCCCCTATCTTAAGAGAATAGTTCTGTGTTATGTCAGAGAGAGTGATTGTTTCGATAAGCACGCCATCTTGATATAAATAGGCATAAGTGCCGGGTGAGGTGGATTGATAAAATACAATTAAGCTCACTAAAGAGGCCATAAAAATAAGGACAATAATGGCTATGCAAAAAATGACCCGGCGTTTTATTGGTTCAATGTTCATCAATATCCGCTTCCTTTTTAAATTTGCGAATGGTTTTGCCTAATGCTTCGCCAATTTCAGGAAGACGTTTTGGACCAAAAATTATAAAAGCAATGAAAAGAATAATAAGCAGCTCGCTAGTTCCGATACGCATTATAAGACCTCGCTTTCTTAATGGATAATGAAGCAATTATAGCATGTAAATAGAGCAAAATCAATAAATGAAAATGATAATCTTTTTCATTAATAAGCTTGAAGATTTTATCCTATGCTGATAGAATAGAGTAGGCGTACTTGAATTGGAATGGAGAGTCTTATGAAAGCACAAAAGCAGATGGGCATATTAAGCCATTTGGAGGAATTAAGAAAAAGATTAGTGATTGTATTTATTGTATTTTTGGCAGCAACAATAGCCAGCCTTTATTTTTCGTCACGGATATTAGACAATCTCATAAAACTTGCAAATGGATATCATTTTATTTATGCTGAACCATCTCAATTGATGGTTCAGCATGTAAAAATTGCGATGATATGTGGGCTGATTATATCTCTGCCGGTAATGCTGTATGAACTTTTAGCATTTCTGTATCCGGCATTAAAGAAAAAAGAGAAACATATTGCTGCAATATTACTGGGGATGGGACTGGTATTTTTTGGACTGGGGATTATGTTTGCTGATAAAGTCATGATACCATTGATGCTGAAATTTTTTCTTTCAATGAACATAAATCCTAACATTGATGCGACCATTACCATAGAAAGTTATGTAAGCTTTTTGAGTACTATGTTTATTGCGTTTGGGATTGTTTTTGAAATGCCGACGATATTGGCGGCATTTACACGATTTGGAGTTCTAAAAGCTCGCTGGCTTTTAAAAGGACAAAAATATGTGATTTTGATTATTTTAGTAGTGGCAGCATTGATTACCCCGCCGGATGTGATATCGCAAATTATGGTAGCAATACCGTTGTTTTTATTGTATGAGATAAGTATAGCCATTTGTTATGCCATAGACCGTAAGAAAAACTAGTATAGGATTACTAGATGACGTAGTCATCGCTTCGGTCGATGTATGAGGTGTGCAGTAATTGCTCAGACAGTTTGCCGCAAGGTTTGCCAAGATAATCTCCATACAGGCGTTTTATGGCATTGTTTTCTAAAGCGGTAGCGCTGGAATTTGACTTATCGCTGCGGTATATACCATCCTGACGCATTGTCATGTTACCGGTATGTAAAGGCGCTCCGCCACCTCCGATACAACCGCCGGGACACGCCATGACTTCGATGAAATGATAGGGAGAGGTTCCGTTTAATACATCATTCATCATTGAAGATATGTTCCCGATGCCGTTGACTACTGCGGCACGAACTTCGCTGCCGCCAATATCCAGGGTTGCGGTTTTGATGCCATTCTGAGTTCGCAGGGAATCAAAAGAGATCGAGGACAAGGTTTTATTGGTCTGAAGCGAAACAACTGTCCGCAGAGCAGATTCCATAACACCGCCGGAGGTTCCAAAAATTCTTGCGGCGCCTGAGGATTCCCCCATTAATTGGTCAAAATTTGTATCTTCCAAATCACTTAAGGCAATCCCCTTACTTCTTAAAATCTGGGCAAATTCCCGGGAGGTTAATACCAAATCAACATCCCGGATTCCGGAGCTGTTTTCCATCTCGCCTCTGCTGCATTCAAATTTTTTGGCGGTACAGGGCATCACAGAAATGTGAAAAATCTGTTCGGGACTTAAATTGTTTTTTTCTGCATAATAAGATTTGACCAAAGCGCCAAACATCTGTTGAGGTGATTTGCATGAAGAGATGTAATCAAACAAATCGGGATAATGAAACTCGGCATATTTAATCCAACCGGGACAACAGGAGGTAATCATTGGGAAGGGACCGCCGTTTTGAAGCCTGTTTATAAATTCATAACTCTCTTCCACAATGGTCACGTCTGCGCCAAAGTCCGTATTAAAAGCATCTCCGCCTAAGAGCTTCATTGCGGAGGCGATTTTTTTGGTTACATCGGCACCGGAAGAGAGACCAAATTCTTCGCCAAGCATATTTTGAACAGAAGGGGCAATCTGCCATACAATATGTTTGGAAGTATCGGAAAGGGCGGCCAGTGCTTCCTTAAGCGAATCCTTTTCGGTAAGCGCTCCAACAGGGCATACTTTAACACATTGACCGCAATTAATACATGATGTTTCCAAAAGAGATACATGTCCTTTGGTATCGCTATATGCTTTGCCGTCTTCTTTATATAATTGATAAATACCTATTTTTTGCGTATTCTCGCAAACCTCTACACAGCTGCCGCAGCCAATACACTTATCAGTCTGCCTTATAATAGCCGGAGTAGAAGTGTCGGTCTGGGGAGTAGATAGAGCGGCCGAAACGGGATAATAAAATTTATTTAATAATGTAACCGCAGCCATGCCGGTTACGCTTGTGGCGGCAAATTTTAGAAAGTCACGCCGGGTCATCCCGGAATCTTCCGGGCTATTTTTTTTGTTGACTAAATCAGGTTTTGACATCATGGACTCCTCGAGTATAAATTGTCACCGTTCAGCGTAAGCTCAATTTCGCTTCGGTTGAACTGTAACTGTAAAAATTAAATTTATAATAGTTACTTACGCAATAAAAGTCAATCCATTTAATGAAAATGATAATCTTTATCGTTTGAATCGAATTAATTGACTTTTTAAACCGCATACTTTAAATTTAAAGATAGGTTTTACGGAAAGGAAAAATCAAATGAGAAATTCCAGAAATAAAAAAATATTGCCGGCAATAGGGACTATATGCATGCTCTTCTTATTATTATCGGCATGCAAAAATAGTAGCGCGGTGACCGTTAATACTGAGACAGAAATTACGGCAGCGGAAGTAAGACAATATACGGATGCGGGTATTGCCATGGGAACTGTGATTTCAGAGACGATTTATTCTGATGGTGAAGATGTAACAGAAGAAGTGTTGAACAAGTTAACAGAGCTTGAAAATAATATTTTATCATGGAGAGTAGAAAGTTCTGAAATATCATTACTGAATGCAGAAGCAGGAACCGGTAAGAAGGTATTGCTTTCAGGGGAAACCGACACTTATATTAAACAGGCGCTGCAGCTGGCGCAAGACAGTAGTGGAGCTTTTGATCCTACGATTGGGAAAATTACCCGATTATGGGATATAGACGGGGAAAATCCAAGAGTGCCGGAAGCTGAAGAGATTGGGAGTCTGCTTGTGGAGATGGGTTATGAAAAGATCGAATACTCCGAAGAAGGAGTATTGCTGCCGGAAAATGTAAGCATAGATTTAGGAGCGATAGGAAAAGGGATCGGCTGCGATGTGATTCGGAATTATCTAAGTGAAAAAACAGAAATATCCGGCGCAGTTATATCTGTAGGCGGCAGTATTGTCACGTACGGGAGTAAGCCGGATGGAGAACCGTGGCAGGTTGCGATAACAGATCCCCGGGATGATACGGGAGAATACTTTGCGGTGCTGACGTTGGCGGGGGAGAATTATATATCTACTTCCGGTGATTATGAAAAATATATTGAGCAGGTTGGACAACGGTATCATCATATCTTAGATCCTGAAACGGGGTATCCGGCAGATAGCGGACTAATATCTGTCACCATTGTATGTGATTCTGGTATCAATAGTGATGGACTTTCTACCGCCTGCTTTGTTCTCGGCCTTAATGACAGTCTGACGCTATTGGAAAAATATGGAGCTGAAGCGGTATTTGTAGATACTGAGAAAAACGTGTATGTAACAGATGGATTAAAAGATAAATTGTCCATTATTGAAGACGAGTATGTAGTTGCAGAGTAATAGAGAATAATTATCAATTAAATGATAATGAGAATTGTTATCAACTAAATGGTTGACTATCCGATTTTTGTATAATACCATGATATGGAAATATTCTATTTCATAGAAAACAAAAAGGAGGATACAATGAAAAGATTAATTGCTCTATTATTAGCCGTATTTCTTGTGGCAGGAAATATTACCGCTCCTGCTTTAGCGGAAGATACAGACAGCAGCGCCGAAGCATTGAAGGATGGAACTTATACAGGAATAGTCGTATGTGATCCGTCAAACGGAAGCTCTTACGATCCGGGAGATCCAGATTTTACAGAGTATTACCTGAAGGTGACTATTACGGTAGAAAACGGTGAGGTGACAGGGATAACCGAAATTGCAGAATGCGATGCAGAAGGTAATAGTACAGGGAATAGCAGCAATTCACTGTATATCAGCATTGCAGCTGGCAGTTTGAAAACCCAGATTTTAAATAAGGGGGGTACAGAAGGAGTAGATGCTGTTACAAATGCGACCTGCTCTTCTTACGCTATCATGGCAGCCTATAATGATGCTATAGCACAGGCGAAGGCAGCAGTATTGGAAGACGTAGCTAAAATCTATGGCACAACCGCTATGACATATTATGAATTCTATCAGAATGAAGTGTCATCAGATATTGCAAAAGACGAGGCTGGATATTACGATGCGGTAACCTCGGCAACAACGGGAAGCCATACAGGTGATATAGCAACAATTCATAACTGGTATAGTGATGAAGAAAGCGGCAACCTGGTTATTAATGGGTTAAAGACGGTAGACATCTACATGACACCGGAAGTGTTAGCGGGGCTTACAGATTCTGAGGATTTAGAGGAAATAAAAGCGGCACTGGCGGAAAAAGGCATTACACTGACCTATTACGAAGATGCAGACGGAACGTTGTATGATGCCAATGGCGCAGAAGACGAAGATCAGAAGCTGGACATTGCTTCTGTAAAAGCATTGAACAGTGATGGTTCTTATGGTGCAAGTGAGACCGTAACAAACAGCAGTGTATCAGATATTACAGAGTATGTGGCCGGCAGTAACGCAGCAGGAACAGTCATCTACAGCAGCAGTTATGGAGATTTAGAAGTAGATATCAACTATTCCGGTACGGAAGGTGCAACCGGGATGGGAATAAGTCTGGCTAACGATTCAGACAAGTCGATTTGGAGTGCATATAAAAACAATATTTATTCCGTTACCTTGAAAAATGAGGATACCGGGAAAACCTATGGTGCCGTTTGGTACGAAGACATCTGGTCAGAAGGCAGCCATGGCTCTTACTTACAGATTGCCATCAATAGGGAAGACCGGACCGTGAAAAATAATCCAATCACGGCAGGAAGATATGCAGACTTATCCGCAGGAACCTACACTGCGACGGTAAAATCCAGAGGTTATGAAGATGTAGTGGTATCCGATATAGAGATTGGTGAGATTTTGGAGACGAAACCAAGCCTTACCAAAAGTACATATTCAACAGCAGATGAAGAACTTGTTCTTACGCTGGATACAACAGATGTGGCAAGTGAATATATCGCAGCATTACCGGACGCAGAATATAGTCTGAAACAAGGGAGTACAGTAGTAGAAGCAGAGATTACCAAATCGGCTGACGGTAAGACAATTACAATTGTTAATAATGGATTAGCACCGGGAAGTTATACGCTGACAGGTGAAGTGACTGGTTATCAGTCGGTAAGTTATGGTTTTACACTGATGTCTAATCAAGAGCAATTATCTCTGAAAGTGGGAGAAACTATTTACAGCCCAGAAGAGCAAGTGTCCGTGACGGCAGGAGAGCCAATCTATTTAGTAGATGCTAACGGAAATTTTGTAGAAGGATATGGCAACTCGGCAACCATTGCGGTCAATGGAACAACTATTTCTAATAGAGGTTCTGATGCTGTGACCGTACTGGTATATGATGCGGCAAACGAAGTAGCCTATTTTGATACAGGTGTAAGTACATTTGCAGAAGGCGGAGAGTTTGCGGTTATGGTGACTATCACCGGATTCGAAACTTATACCTATACGTTTACAGTAACGATAGATGACGAAACCGACGAAACAGCGGAAACCACTGAAACCACTGAAACCACTGAAACAGAGGAGACTACTGAAACAGAGGAGACTACTGAAACAGAGGAGACTACTGCAACAGAGGAAACTACTGCAACAGAGGAGACCGATGAAACAGATGCGGTTGTTACAATTATTACATTTGAGCATGAATCCACAGGAATCACATTACAAGCAGAAGCAAGTGTGATTGGCGCTGCTGATGAATTATCAATAAATGAAATTGTATCAGGCGATGATTATACGCTAGCTGCAAAAGCCTTAAAAGATATCAGCACGAAATTTAAGCTATATGATATGGCGCTTGTTGACGAAGATGGCAATGTAGTGCAGCCGGAAGGTGAAGTTGTGGTGAGTATACCAATTCCAGATGATTATGATATAAATAAATTAGCAGTATACTATATCGCTTCTGACGGAACAATAGCGCAGATGTCCGGTTATGTTTCCGGAGAAAATTATATATTTACAACCGACCATTTTAGTTTATATGCTTTAGTAGAGAAAAATGTAAGCAGCACAGAGACGAGCAGCACAGAGACGAGCAGTACAGAGACGAGTAGTACAGAGACGAACAGTACAGCAAGTACAAGCACTAAATCAAGCACAACTACAACCTCAGGTGGGAGCTCAGTGAAAACGGGTGATGAATCACCGGTAGTCTTGTGGATTATATTGCTTGGATTATCATTTACAGTTGTAGGCAGTGTCATATTATTAAAGCGTTCCGGAAAAGCTAAATAATTTTATATAAAAAAAGGAGACAGGAGGCTGGTGGATGGACAGAAAAGGACAGAAAAAATTAATTATTTCTTTTGTATGTGTGTTGTTAGGCATCCATATTGCCAGCTTTACTGCCTTTGCTTCGGAAAGCACCGCTTTGACAAGCATCGCTTTAACAAGCACCGCTTTGACAAGCGAGACAGAAGATGAAAGACAATCCTATGCAGATGGCACTTATGTAGGAAGTGCCATTTGTTCACCGGATGCGAATATGTCCTTTAGTGAATATGAAGTTACATTAAGGGTGGTTGTATCGGAAGGTTTGGTGACAAATATCATGGATATTTCAGCCGAAACCAATGCTGTGAACAGTTTTTATTTGTCACTGGCTTCAAGTAAGTTGGTGCAGCAAGTGGCTGCGGCACAAGGAACAGAAGGCATTGATACAGTATCAGGAGCGACTTGTTCATCAAAAGCCATTTTAGCGGCATATGAAAATGCTTTACTCAGTGTTCCCATTGATGATGATTCCGGAGATGACGAATCAGATGAAGAAGAATACAGCTATACAGATGGTACCTTTAGTGCTTATTCGAGATGCACAAATGGTGAATATATTAACTATAATGTTGGTGTGCAGATAACGTTGGAAGATGGAATTATCACTAATATTTCAGAAATTACATATCGTGAAAGTTTAAGTCATGTGGATCTGGAATATTATGAAAAAGCTTTGGTGCAAGTGCCTAATCAGATTCTGCAGACCAATAATCCCAGTGGAATAGATGTTGTCACCGGAGCCACCCTATCTTCCTTTGCCTTAGCCGATGCAGCCGCTCAGGCAATGGAGATGGCGAAAGTAAGTGCGAAAAAAGCACCAACAGTTACTATTTTAGAAGGATATCAAGTGAATTATTCGACAGAGCCGGTAACCATCGGACTGGGTACTGATGATGATGTGTTACAAATATATTATACTTTGGATGGCAGTGACCCTACCACAGAAAGTCTGTTGTATGAAGGGGCTTTTTCGCTATCATCAGAAGCAGCAGAGGGAGAACAAGTCATTATAAAAGCGATTTCAGTAGTTGAAAATAAAATTTCTGAAATTGGGGAACAAAAGATTGTATTTACCCCCGATAGGGGTACTGCTTATGCAGATGGTATCTATACGGATACGGATGCTTCGCTATATTACTACACGGCACCGCTTATCCGTGTGGAAAATGGTCTGATACAATCGATTGATATTATTGAGACTGATGATGTCTCAGAAGAGGAAATAGAGCTGTGTCGGGAATATTTAATACCGGCGATTCTTCAAGCGCAGTCATTTGATGTCGAAAATATTGCCGGAGCAGAAGAACTGAGCATGGAAATCAAGAATTGTATTGAAAAAATCATGTATGGTGCTATGACTGATGACAGAGTAAAAGCCGGTCTGCCTATTATTTCTTATTCTAAAGGGGCTGATTATTATGATAATAGTCAGGAAGTGACCCTTTCATTAAGCTCTTTAGATGGAGTCACCATATATTATACACTAGATGGCTCCGATCCTAAAAGATTCGGGGTAGAATATACAGGGGAAATCAAGGTGAAAGCTTCCCAATTTGATGCCGAGGTGGTGCATCTTCGTGCTATAGCGATGGATAAATCTCATCAGGCATCAGAAGAGGCCGAAGAAACTTTTGTCTTTCAGAAGGCGTACAGTGATACTCCGGCAGCATTTAATGGGACTTTTTATCATAGTTTTAGTGAGGCGGTATCTGCATTAAATGCCAGTGCATCAGGTGGAACAATTACTATATATGAAGATATAGTGCTTTCGCCGTTAACGTTGACTACGGCTATGCCGGAAAAGGAATGCGTTATAGAATCGACAGAGGGAGCGCTTTATTCGTTAAAAACAATTGAAAACGCTTCTCTGGCAGCAAATGCTGACCTGACTTTGAAAAATGTAAGATTAGATATGATAGCTCTCTATGCCAATGGGCATACGATACGTATAGATTCAGGAGTTGCAACGGATAATGTATTTGCTGTTTATGCGGGAGGATATGACGGCAATGTTGCATCGGATGCTGAGATTGATGTACGAAGCGGTATTTTTAGCTGGATTTTTGGAAGTGGTCTTCCGGGAACTATACTCAGCGGCGGCAGCCGAATTGCATTATCAGATGAGGTAAAAACTTCCGCTGCAGGAGTAGGATTCGGAGGCATTCTTCAGGGCGAGGTTTTTGTAATCGTAGAAGATAATTTAGAAATTCATCATCTTTTTGGCGAGGCATATAACGGACAGACCGATGCAGTAACTATTGAATTGGCATCACAAAGCAGCCTGACAGAAGAACTGGATTTGAAAGCTTCTTTAAACCGGAAGACGGGTACTCTGATAACGCAGGATGGCAGCGGAATCCAAAAGGATTATTCTACCTTTAATAATGTCATTATAAAAGAGAACGGGGTTTTGTATCCGGAAACTACGTTAGTTCTTGACACCCTGGCCACCTATTTAAATAGCCGAATTGTATTGGCGTCCGGGGAATCGATAGTTACTAATCAACTTTCCGGGAATTATCTGGGAGTGGAAATAGTTGGGGAAATTGCGGAAAATAGCGTAGTCATTCAATTTACCGAAGATTATGAAATGAGTATTCCCAGTGAACAGCTTGTTTTTTTGAATAATAATGATTATACCTTAAAGCTGGAAAATGACAGTATTATTGTAAAAAAAGTAGAAACAAAGATGGCTATTGATAGCACCGAAGAAACAAATATAAGTAGTAACGATGATACAAATGCAGTAAACACAGGAGTCAACCAACCTCTAGTTCTTATGATAGTACTCTTTTTGATATCAGCCGCAGGGATTATTATAATAAAGCTGAAGCGACACTAAAATTAAATCCTATAATGTTATTGACAATCATTATCAGTAGGGATATAATTAAGAAGGTAAATGAAAATCGTTATCAAGTGTAGCTTGATTTTCTATAACATTAAGGTGGAGAGTGTTTGATGAATCAAAAGGAAGCAGTTGTTAGACATTTACAGGAAAAAGGATATCGTCTGACAGAACAAAGAAAGTTATTGATAAATATTATTTTAGAGGATAGCTGCAGGACATGTAAGGAGATTTACTATGAGGCGGCCAAATCAGATCCTGCGATAGGGATTGCCACTGTTTATCGAACGGTGGCAATGCTGGAAGAATTAAATGTTGTTAATAAAAGCGGAATATATAAAGTGGTATAGAATACGTGACATGCTCCCCCACCTAACACATAAGAGTGTTTGAGGAGGGGGCTTCTTCTTCGATAGCCCTACGGGCTAAGCATAAGGAAGCTATCCCCGGCTGGTCCGCCGGTTCTTATTCTATATATCATGCGGTCAAGGCTATCCGCAGCGCTTCACGCCGGATATTCATGGCCGCATTATAATCGCGATC
>Ga0153994_1000108_pt1 | contig 35631 bp, 30 predicted proteins | sample TSNC078MetaG_FD_104735 | JGI IMG/M metagenome (GOLD analysis project Ga0153994, IMG submission 104735) | Attine ant fungus gardens microbial communities from North Carolina, USA - TSNC078 MetaG | ecosystem: Host-associated > Fungi > Mycelium > Unclassified | place: USA: North Carolina, Lumber...
CTCGGAACCGAAGTCCTGAGGCGGGGCGTTCGTGGTGCGCGGTCCTAGCTGACGAACTTGATCGCCACCGGGTACACGTAGTACTGACCCTGGTTGGCCTTGATCGCGGCGATGATGCTGAAGACGATGTTCAGCACGGCGGCCGCGGCGATGATGATCACGCCGACGAACACGATCGACAGGATGCCGCCGACGATGTACGCGATGAAGATCGTGATCTGGAAGTTCAGAGCCGTCGCAGTGTGCGCGCGGACGAACGGTCCCTTGTCCTTGAGGACGAGGTAGCCGACGAGGGCCGGGATCCAGTTGAAGATGATGCCACCGATGTGGACCAGCGTCGCCCAGAGCTTCTCATCCGAGGGGCTGAGCTGCTGGGACTGGCCTCCGTACGGTGCGCTGGGCGGCGGCGGGGGCGTTGCGGACATTGTTCTCTCCTTGGCTTCGCCCGCTGGGGGCGGACGGGGTCGTGGACGGGATCGTCAGCCATAACAGTAGGGCAAACGTGCCGAAACTGGGAAGACGCCGAGAGACACGGAGTCTCTCGGCGTCTTCGACGCAGCGGAACGGGCTACTTGATGAAGCGGAAGTTCACCGGGTAGCGGTATGTGCCGCCTCCGTTGACCTTGACGAAGCCGAGGATCGAGAAGATCAGGTTGACGACGTAGAGGATCCACGGGATGAGCAGGCCGAAGATCAGCCAGCCGAAGCCGGTGAACGCCAGCACGGCGCCGACGATCTGGGAGGCGACCCAGACGATGATCCAGGTGATCTGCCAGTTGAGCGCTTCCTTGGACTCCTGGTTGGTCAGCTGCCCGCGGTCCTTGAACACGAGGAAGATGATCAGCGACGGCAGGATCCAGAGGATGCCGCCGAGGTGGGCGAACGATGCCCACTGCTTGTCCTGCGTGGGGTCGAGCGGCGCGGCGGGCGCCGCGTACGGCTGGCCAGGCTGCTGACCGTACGGCTGGCCGGGCTGCTGCCCGTATGGCTGGCCGGGCTGCTGCGGGGGCTGCTGACCGTACGGCTGCTGCGGAGGCACCTGCCCGCCGTACGGCTGCTGCGGCGCCTGCGGCGGCACCTGGCCTGTCGGCTGCTGCGGGGGTACGTTCGGCTGTTGCGGTGGGACGCCGCCGCCTGCCGGATCGACCGGCGGTTGGTTCGGGTCACTCATGGTCGGAGCCTTTCGTTCGCGGATCGTACGAATCGAACCTGTGCGCATACCGTACTGCCGCCGCTCACGGTGGGGCAATGGTCGCGTGGGCGTGTCAGCGCGTTATGATTAGCACTCAGGTTCAGTGAGTGCTAAGGGTCTTCGGGAGGCGGGTCGGATGGTTTCTGAGCGGAGCCTCGAAGTGCTGCGTGTCATCGTGCAGGACTACGTCGCCTCGCGGGAGCCGGTCGGTTCCAAGAGCATCGTCGAGCGTCACTCCTTCGGCGTCTCCGCCGCGACCATCCGCAACGACATGGCCGCTCTCGAAGAGGAAGACCTGATCGCCGCCCCGCACACCTCGTCCGGTCGTGTGCCGACGGACAAGGGCTACCGCCTGTTCGTCGACCATCTCGCCGAGGTGCGTCCGCTCAGTCAGGCGCAGCGGCAGGCCATCGAGGTGTTCCTCGGCGAGTCGGCCGACCTGGACGACGTGCTCGCGCGCACCGTCCGGATGCTCTCCCAGCTCACCAACCAAGTGGCCCTCGTGCAGTACCCGTCAGTGTCGCGGTCGCGCATCCGGCACATCGAGCTGGTCACGCTGGCTCCGCGAAGGCTGCTCAGCGTGCTGATCACCGACACCGGCGCCGTCGAGCAGCGCACCATCGAACTCGCGGCGGAGCTGTCCGACGAGGACGTCGCGGAGATCCGCGGCGCCATCAACGGCGCTGCGGCCGGCCTTCCGCTCGCCGACGCCGCCGCCAGGCTCGCTCAGCTTCCTCATGCGCTCACCGAGCGCACCCAGGCGCTGGTCGCTCCCGTCGCCTCCGCCCTGATGGAGCAGATCGCCGCCAACCGTCAGGACAAGCTCGTGATGGCGGGCGCCGCGAACCTGGTGCGCACGGAGCACGATTTCTCCGGGAGCATCTACCCCGTCCTCGAAGCCATCGAGGAGCAGGTGGTGCTGCTGAAGCTGTTCGGTGAGATGGCGGGCGATCAGCACGGGGTGGCGGTGAGCATCGGCCGCGAGAACGCGTCGTTCGGGCTCGCGGAGACCTCCGTGCTGTCGAGCGGCTACACCGCATCCGGGTCGGAGCTGGCGCGTCTCGGCGTGCTCGGCCCGCTCCGCATGGACTATTCGAGCAACATGGCCGCCGTGCGAGCGGTGGCCCGCTACCTCTCCCGCCTGCTCGGCGAATAAGACAACGAACACGAAGGATAAGCCGTCTGTGGCCGACCACTACGAAGTTTTGGGCGTTGAGCGCAACGCCACCCCCGACGAGATCAAGAAGGCGTACCGTCGCCTCGCCCGTGAGCTGCACCCGGATGTGAACCCGTCAGCGGAGGCGTCAGAACGCTTCAAGCTGGTGACCCACGCGTACGACGTGCTCAGCGACCCGCAGCAGCGGGAGCAGTACGACCTCGGGCCGCAGGCCGGATTCGGCGGGGGAGGCCAGAACTTCGGCGGCTTCGGCGACATCTTCGAGACCTTCTTCGGCGGTGGCGGCCAGTCCCGCGGCCCCAAGTCACGCCGCGAGCGCGGCCAGGACGCCTTGCTGCGCGTGGAGGTGGACCTCGACGAGGTCATCTTCGGCACGCACCGCGACCTCGAGGTGGACACGGCCGTCGTCTGCGAGACCTGCAACGGCTCGTGCTGCCAGCCGGGAACCGCGCCGGTCACCTGCGACATCTGCCACGGCACCGGCAGCATCCAGCGGTCGGTCCGCTCGCTGCTCGGCAACGTGATGACCTCGACGCCGTGCGGCACCTGCCGCGGCTACGGCACCGTCATCGCCACTCCGTGCGTCACCTGCCAGGGTCAGGGCCGCGTGCGCGCGCGTCGCACGGTCCCCGTCGACATCCCCGCCGGCGTCGACACCGGCCTGCGCCTGCAGATGCCGGGCAGCGGTGAGGCCGGCCCCGCCGGCGGCCCGAACGGCGACCTGTACCTCGAGATCAAGGTGAAGCACCACGACGTGTTCAGCCGCGACGGCGACGACCTGCTCTGCACGCTCGAAGTGGCGATGACGGATGCGATCCTCGGTACGACCGCCACGGTGAAGGCGCTCGACGGCGACATCAAGCTGGAGTTGAAGGCCGGCATCCAGAGCGCGGACATCATCACGGTGAAGGACCGCGGCATCACGCACCTGCGCGGCAACGGCCGCGGCGACCTGCGGGTGGGCATCCAGGTGGTCACCCCGACCAAGCTCGACCACAAGGAGCGCGAGCTGATCAAGCAGTTCGCAGCGACCCACAAGCAGGACGACCCGTCGCTCGCGCGGTTCCAGCAGGGGCTGTTCGCGAAGCTGCGCGACCGCTTCCTGAACGTCTGACCCTGCGATGAGCTCCCTCTACCTGCGCGAAGACCTGGCCGACGCCGCGGTCGGCGAACGCCTGTCGATCACGGGGTCAGAGGCGAAGCACGCTGCGACGGTGAACCGCACGCGGCCAGGCCAGACCGTGATGATCGGCAACGGCCGCGGCCTGGTGGCGAGCGGCGAGGTCGTCGAGGCGACGAACACCGCACTCACCATCGACGTGGCCGACGTGCAGCGCGTCGAGCGGCACGCGCCGGCGATCACGCTCGTGCAGGCGCTCGCCAAGGGGGACCGCGACGAGCTCGCGATCCAGGCGACCACCGAGCTCGGGGTGGATGCGGTGGTCCCGTGGGCTGCGAGCCGTTCCGTCTCCCGGTGGGAGGGCCAGAAGGTCGCCAAGGGCCGCGAGCGCTGGGCGACCATCGTGCGCGAGGCGGCGAAGCAGTCGATCCGCGCCTGGGTGCCGGCGGTCGGCGAGCTGGCCACGACCACGCAGGTCGCCGCGCTGTGCGCAGATGCGCGCGTGCTGGTGCTCGAGCCGGACGCCGAGGCGAAGCTGACCGACGCAGTGCGCGAGGCCGCTCTGGATGGCCGCGCCCTCGTGCTCGTGGTCGGCCCGGAGGGCGGCATCGCTCCGTCCGAGCTCGAGGCGTTCCGCGACGCAGGGGCAGAGCTCGTGCGCCTGGGCGCGACAGTGCTGCGCACGTCGACCGCCGGGCCTGCAGCGCTGGCGGTGCTGAACGCATCCATCGGTCGCTGGTAGACGGCGCGCTTAAGATGGGAACCATGGAAACCGAGCAGCCCTCGATCTTCACGCGCATCATCGCGCGGGAGATCCCGGCCGACATCGTCTACGACGGCGAGCGCATCATCGCGTTCCGCGACATCGCGCCCAAGGCGCCCGTGCACCTGCTGGTGGTGCCGAAGACGCAGCAGTATCGCGACGTCGTGGAGCTCGCCGCGGGCGACCCAGCACTGCTCGCCGAGCTGGTCGCGACGGCGAAACGACTCGCCGAGGAACACGCGGACGGCGATTTCCGTTTGATCTTCAACACAGGGGCGAATGCGGGACAGACCGTGTTCCATGTTCATGCCCACGTTCTGAGCGGAGAGCTCGAGGAAGGAAGCCTTGCCGACTAGCGAATCAACGCCTGCAGCGGGCGAACCGGAAGCCACGGCAGCGGCTGCCATGGAATCGGCGGCCGCGTCAGAAGCGCGCCTGCACGTCGACGGCGTGCAGATGGTGCGGCTGCTCGGCCCGCAGGACCGCCTGCTGACCACTCTGGAGCGGCAGTACCCGGAGGTCAGCGTCCATGTGCGCGGCAACGAGATCTCGCTCACCGGCGACCCGGCCCAGGTGGACGCGGCCCGCCGCCTGATCGAGGAGCTGCTGCTGATGGTGCGCAACGGCCAGGAGATCAGCCCTGCCGAGGTGACCAGTTCGGCCAAGATGCTCGACACCGGCCTCGGCCTGAGCCCGTCGGATGTGCTGAGCCAGGCGATCCTCACCGCCCGCGGCAAGGCGATCCGGCCGAAGACGCTCGGTCAGAAGCAGTACGTCGACGCCATCGACCACAACACGATCGTCTTCGGCATCGGCCCGGCAGGCACGGGAAAGACCTACCTCGCGATGGCGAAGGCCGTGCAGGCCCTGCAGCGCAAAGAGGTCAACAGGATCATCCTGACGCGCCCGGCCGTGGAGGCGGGGGAGCGGCTCGGCTACCTGCCGGGCACGCTCACCGACAAGATCGACCCGTACCTGCGTCCCCTCTACGACGCCCTCAACGAGATGATGGACCCTGACATCGTGCCCAAGCTGCTCGCGGCGGGCACGATCGAGGTCGCTCCGCTGGCATACATGCGCGGGCGCACCCTGAACGACTCGTTCATCGTGCTCGACGAGGCGCAGAACACCACGCCAGAGCAGATGAAGATGTTCCTGACCAGACTCGGCTTCGGCTCGAGGATGGTCGTCACCGGCGACATCACGCAGGTCGACCTGCCGACCGCGGCGAGCGGTCTGCGCCTGGTCACCCGCGTGCTCAAGGACATCGACGACATCTACTTCGCGCGACTCACCAGCGACGACGTCGTCCGGCACACGCTGGTCGGCCGCATCGTGGACGCGTACACCGAGTACGACGCGCAGAAGCAGGCGCTGCACTACGAGCGCGAGCAGGCGGCGGAGTTCGCCAACCGCGCTGAGCGCCGCTCCTCCGTCCCGCGCGACCGCTTCCCGAAACGACGTTAGGCCCGGCCCATGAGTATCGAAGTCAACAACGAGTCGGCCATCGCGGTGGACGAGGCCGCCCTGCAGCGCCTCGCCGGGTACGCGTTCGACATCATGCACGTGCATCCGGATGCCGAGCTCGCCATCGTCCTGGTGGACGAGGCGGCGATGGAGCAGCTGCACGTGCAGTGGATGGACGAGCCTGGTCCGACGGACGTCCTCAGCTTCCCGATGGACGAGCTCCGCCCAGGCACGGAAGAGGAGCCGGCTCCTGCAGGGCTCCTCGGCGATGTCGTGCTCTGCCCGCAGGTCGCCCAGGCCCAGGCGGAGACGGCGGGACACTCCCTGATGGAGGAGCTGCTGCTGCTCACCACGCACGGCATCCTGCACCTGCTCGGCTTCGACCACGCAGAGCCGGCGGAGGAGCGCGAGATGTTCGGCATCCAGCGCGACATCCTGGTGGGTTTCTCCCGCTACGACCGACAGCGATAGGCGCCGGATGCTCGCAACGCTGTTCTTCATCGTCGCGTTCCTGCTCGTCGCTTTCGGCGGCCTGATGGCCGCTGTGGACTCCGCGCTGTCCGTGCAGTCCAGGAACGACATCGCCGAGCTGGCGGAGACGTCGCGCGCGAAGAAGTCGCTGCTCGCCATCGCCGCCGATCCCGGCGCGCACTTCAACGCGATCAACTTCAGCCGCATCACGGCGGAGACGACGGCCGCGGTGCTCGTCACGCTCGCGTTCGAGCAGATCTTCGAGGAGTGGTGGATCTCCCTGCTGCTGTCCGCCCTCATCATGACGGCGGTGTCGTTCGTGCTGGTCGGCGCGAGCCCGCGCAGCGTCGGACGTGCCAACTCCACGATGCTGCTGCGGCTGACCGCTCCGCTCGTGCGCTTCATCCGGGTGCTGCTCGGCCCCATCGCCGGTGGGCTGGTGGCGCTCGGGAACCGGGTGACCCCGTCCCGTGCCAGGTCGGCGCCGGTCGCGAGCGAGGAGCAGTTGCTCAGCATCGTCGACGAGGCCACCGAGTTCGACGTGCTCGAAGAGGACGACCGCGAGCTCATCCACTCGATCTTCGAGTTCAACGAGACGGTCGTGCGCGAAGTGATGATCCCGCGCACCGACATGGTGACGGTCGACAAGACCGCCGGCCTCGGCACCGCGATGGGCCTGTTCTTCAGCAAGGGCGTGTCCCGGATGCCGGTGATCGACGGCGATCCGGACGAGGTCGTCGGCGTGCTCTACCTGCGGGATGTGGCGAAGCTGAGCTTCGAGAGCCCGCTCGGCGCCGACCAGATCACCATGGGCGACATCGCCCGCCCTCCGCTGTTCGTACCCGAGTCGCAGAAGGCCGACGCTCTGCTGCGGCAGATGCAGCTCGAATCCAACCACTTGGCGATGGTGGTCGACGAGTACGGCGGCATCGCGGGCCTGGTGACCCTGGAAGACCTGATCGAGGAACTGGTCGGCGACATCTCCGACGAGTACGACCACGAAGTCGAGCTGGTGCAGCAGATCGGCGAAGGCCGCTACCGGGTCAGCACGCGCCTGCCGCTCGACGACCTCGGCGAGCTGTTCGACGCGGAGATCGAGGACGACGACGTCGACAGTGTCGGCGGACTGGTCGCCAAGGCACTCGGCCGCCTGCCCGATGTCGGCTCCACCGCCTCCAGCCACGGCCTCCGCTTCACGGTGGACCGCACAGAGGGCCGCCGCAAACACGTCACCACCGTGCTCGTCGAACGCGACGCCGCACTGATCTCGGCGCCAGGGGCGTCGGAAGAGGAGAACCACTCGTGAACGACTTCCATGCAGGCTTCGCGTCGTTCGTCGGCCGGCCCAACGTCGGCAAGTCCACCCTGACCAACGCGCTCGTCGGCGAGAAGGTCGCGATCACATCCTCCAAGCCGCAGACCACCCGCCGCGCCATCCGCGGCATCGTCCACCAGAAGAACGGCCAGCTGATCCTGGTCGACACCCCCGGCATCCACCGACCGCGCACGCTGCTCGGCGAGCGCCTGAACTCGCTGGTGCAGTCGACGCTCGGCGACGTGGATGTGATCGGGTTCTGCGTGCCGGCCGACGAGAAGATCGGCCCGGGCGACCGGTTCATCAACGAGCAGCTGGACGAGTACCCACGCGCGAAGAAGGTCGCGATCGTGACCAAGATCGACGCGGCGAGCAAGGCGGCCGTGGCCGAGCAGTTGCTCGCGGTCTCGGCGCTGCGCGAGTGGGAGGCGATCGTTCCGCTGTCGGCGACCAGCCGCATCCAGCTGGACACGCTCACCACCGAGCTGATGCGCCTGCTCCCGCTCTCGCCCGCTCCGCTGTACCCGTCGGACGCCGTCACGGACGAGGGACTGGAGGACCGGATCTCCGAGTACATCCGCGAGGCCGTGCTCGAAGGCGTCGAGGACGAGCTGCCGCACTCGCTGGCCGTCACCATCGACGACATCATCGAGCGCGACGACAAAGACCTGGTCGAGGTGTACGCGAACCTGTTCGTGGAGCGCGACAGCCAGAAGGCGATCGTGATCGGCAAGGGCGGCAGCCGCATCAGGGAGGTCGGGGCGACGGCGCGCAAGCCGATCGAGGAGCTGCTCGGCAAGCACGTGTTCCTGTCGATCAGGGTCAAGGTGGCGAAGGATTGGCAGCGCGACCCGAAGCAACTCGGGCGGCTGGGGTTCTGAACGGCGGCGTTCCGGCCCCTACGTACATCCCTGGGATGAAATCCGCGGCTGGGCGCGGCTTCCTGCCCGCGCGCACCGTAGCGTAGAGGGATGCCGAACCGTAGCAGCCTGGTGGAGAGGATCGTCCCGTATCGCTGGGTCCTCGAACCGGCGCTCGGCGTCGTCCTCTTTCTCGCCTGGCTGATCACCGGCCTGCCGTTCGAATTCCAGTCTGCGCTCGCGCTCACCTTCTACAGTGCGGCCGTCGCGATCTCCCGTGTGCTGCCCCCTCTGTCGCTCGGGATGCTCTGGCTGGCCGTGCTGACGGAGGCGACAGAGACCGTCTCCATGCCGATGCCCTTCCGGGTGATCTCGACGGTCGCGGTGCTGATTGCGGTGTTCAGCATCGCCGCCCACGCCGGCAACGTTGTGCGCTGGCTCGATTTCGCTTCGGCGATCCTGATCGCACCGATGCTCGCGTACCTGTTCACGGTGCGGGGCGAACTGAAGTTCCCGCTGATCGGGCCGGTGATCGGCGGGTACTACACCAGTCAGGGCGTCGGGCTGCTGCTGATGAGCCTGCTGCTCGCCGTGACGTTCGTCGCCGGCTGGCTGCTCGGCTTCCTGGTGGCCAGGCAGCGGGCGACCGGCGCCGCCGGCGATGCTGGGGCAGCGGACCACTCCGTGCTCGTCTGGCTCGCGTCCTCTGGCGGCACCCCGGTCTCCGCCAGCGACCCGAACAGGACGGGGCTGGTGCGCCGCCTCACCGGGCGGCAGCTCACCTTCGACATCGCGGGTGCCGTGCTGTTCGCCGTGTTCTGCCTGCCGCTCGACTCCGCAGGCCTGTTCGGGGTCGGCGGCGACGGGGGAGCGCGCTCCGCGATCGTGGTCGTGATCGGCTTCACGGTCGCGGTGGCGGTGCGCAGGATCTCGCCCGCCGTTGCGCTCGCCATCGCCTGGCTGACCGCCGTGCTGCAGATGACCACGGGGCACAGCATCCAGTTCAGCGACGTCGGCATCCTGATCGTGCTGTACGCGACCGCGGCGTACGGCGACCGCATCGTGCGCTGGTCGGGGCTCATCTCCGCCGGGCTCGGAGCCGTCGTCGCCGCGCTGTACCTCTCGCTCACCGCCGCGCTGAACCAGAGCTACCTCGACCTGCTGTCCGGGGCGATCTCCCGGCTGGCGCTGGAGTTCGTCTTCCTCGTCGTGGTCAGCGTCACGGTCCTCGGTCTGTCCTGGGTGCTCGGCCTGCTCATGCGCACCTGGCGCAACGCGCGCGTGTCGCGCAGGGCGCAGGTCGTCGCCGAGTTCGACAGAGCTCGCGCCGTGGAGGACGTGGTGGTCGAGCAGGAGCGCACCCGCATCGCCCGCGACATGCACGACGTGGTGGCCCACTCGCTCGCCGTGGTGATCGCGCAGGCGGACGGCGCCCGCTACGCCAGGCACGCGGACCCCGACTCGGTGGACGAGGCTCTGAAGACCATCGCATCCACCGCCAGGTCAGCGCTCGGCGACGTGCGCGTGCTGCTCGCCGAGCTGCGCCACTCCCAGCCCGAGGGCCCGCAGCCGTCGCTCGACGACCTCGACCGCACCGTCGAGCAGGTGCGCGCGGCCGGGCTCGACGTCACTGTGGAGCGCATCGGCGGCTACGGGATGCTCGGCTCCGCCCAGCAGATCGCCGCGTACCGCATCGTGCAGGAAGCGCTCACCAACGCGCTCAGGCACGGAGACACCAGCCAGCCGGCAACCGTCGTCCTCGCCGAAGTCGCCAGGGGCGACGGCGGCACCGGCGACGGTGGACCAGGCGTCGCCATCACCGTGAGGAACACCATGAAGACCGTCACCATCGACACCCCGTCCAGCGGAGCCCTGCCGCGCATCGGCCACGGCCTGCCAGGGATGCGCGAGCGCGCGTCCCTGGCGGGCGGGAGTCTCGCGGCCGGGCCAGCAGGCAGCGACTTCCTGGTGAGCGCCTTCCTGCCGGCGGGGGAGAAGGCGTGAGCGGCGACGGCCTGACCGGCGACGGCGGAACGACGACCGCGCCAGAGGGGACCAGTCGCATCCGAGTGCTGCTGGTGGACGACCAGCCGCTGTTCCGCGCAGGGGTCAGAATGCTCGTCGGCTCCCAGCCGGACCTGGAGTTCGTCGGAGAGGCGGCCAACGGCGCAGAGGGCGTGCAGCTGGCCCGCGAGACGGCGCCGGACGTCGTGCTGATGGACATCAGGATGCCGGTGATGGACGGGATCGCCGCCACCACAGCGATCATCGAGAGCGCCGCCCGCGAGGCGCGCAACGCACCGCGCATCGTGGTGCTCACCACCTTCGACCTGGACGAGGCCGCCGCACGCGCCATCCGCGGCGGCGCCAGCGGGTTCGTGCTCAAGGATGCCGAGCCGGAATTCCTGCTCGCGGCGATCCGCACCGTGCACGCAGGCAGCGCCGTGATCGCGGCGGGGGCGACGCGCGAACTGTTCCAGTTCTTCTCGTCCAGCGAGCCGGTGAAGCCAGAGCCGGAAGAGTTCGGCAGCCTCACCGCGCGCGAGAAGGAGATCTTCGTGCTCGCCGCCCGCGGCCTCAGCAACTCGGAGATCGCCGCCACGGAGTACCTGAGCGAGGCGACGGTGAAGACCCACATCAGTCGCATCCTGAGCAAGCTCGGGCTGCGCGACCGCGTGCAGATGGTGGTCTACGCGTTCGAGCACGGGCTCACCTCCGCCGAGTAGCGGCCAGAGATCATCCTGAGGGCTGATGGCGGATAGCCCCACCGCCCGATTCGGCACCCTGGGGCGCCTCCCTAGCGTGGGGAGTATGGACAACATCACCAGCGAGACCGTCACCTCAGCCAGCTCGACCATCCCGCCGGAAGAGCCGTTGGTGGCCCGCGTGGTGGACGCGACGAAGTCCTACGGCACCGGCGCAGGCACGGTGAACGCGCTGGACGGCGTCTCGCTCGGCATCCCGGCAGGGCGCTTCACCGCGATCATGGGGCCGAGCGGTTCTGGCAAGTCGACGCTGATGCACGTCATGGCCGGGCTCGACACGGTCACCGGTGGCCAGGTGTTCCTCGGCGATACCGAGATCACCAGCCTGGGGGATGCGGAGCTCACCGTCCTGCGGCGCCGTCGCGTCGGCTTCGTGTTCCAGTCGTTCAACCTGGTGCCGACACTCGATGTCGCCGCGAACATCCACCTGCCGTTCGAGCTCGACGGGCGTCGTCCGACCAGGACGCAGGGGGAGTGGATCGACCACCTGATCGACTCGCTCGGCCTGCGGTCGCGGCTCACGCACCGCCCGCACGAGCTGTCGGGCGGGCAGCAGCAGCGCGTCGCCATCGTGCGGGCGCTCGCCACCAGGCCCGACCTGATCTTCGCCGACGAGCCGACGGGCAACCTCGACTCCCGCACCGGCCGCGAGGTGCTCGCTCTGCTCGCGGAGGCGAGTCGCACGTACGGGCAGAGCATCGCGATGGTGACGCACGACCCGATCGCCGCGAGCTATGCAGACCGCATCGTGTTCCTCGCCGACGGCCGCGTCGCCGCCGAGCGTCCGCGCTCGGCAGCCGAGGACATCTCCTCGTACATGCTCGGCATGGAGCAGCACGCGTGAGCCGCCCGTTCTCCGCGTTCCGCGCGAACGCCAGGGACCACCGCGCGAGCATCCTGGTCGCCGCCCTCAGCGCTGCGTTCGGGGTGGCGCTGCTGTCCACCACCGGCGTGCTGTCCGCGTACATCTCCGCCAGCGAGGTCGGTGTGCACTCCTCGGTCGGCGTCGCCCTCGGGATCGTCGCCGGGGTCTTCTTCGTCATCGCCGTCTACGTCGGAGCCATCGTCACCACCAACACGTTCGCAACCGTGATCGCCGGTCGCACCAGGACGATCGCCCTGCTGCGGCTGATCGGATCGAGCGCGCGCACGCAGCGACGCTCCGTCGCGAGCGAGGGGCTCGCGGTCGGGCTGATCGGGGCCGCCATCGGCGGTGTGACGGCTGCGGTGCTCTCGCTCGCCGCTGTGCGGCTGTTCGTCGCCGTCGGAGTGCTGCCGGATGTGCTCTACCCCGTGATCACCCCGGCGCTGCTCGCGCCAGTGGCCGTGGTCGTCGTGACCACCTGGCTCGCCTCCTGGGTGGGCAGCAGGCGCGTCCTGACCGTCACGCCCGTCCAGGCGCTCGGCGCAGCGGAGGAGCGGCCGCCCGCCGCGGTGCGCCAGAGAGCGCGCATCGTCGTCGCCGCAGCCCTGCTGGTCGTGGGACTCGGCCTGCTCGTCTTCGGGCTGCTCCTCGGGCTGGGAGTGTTCGCGCGCTCCGGCATCCCGATCGCCAGCGGCTACGGCGTGCTGATCGCGATGCCGGGCGGCGTGCTGTCGTTCACCGGCATCGTGCTGGCCGCCCCGTTCTTCATGCCCGCCGTGCTGCGCGGGGTCGGGATGCTGTTCGGCCGCGGGGCGGCTGGCAGGCTCGCCGCGGCGAACGCGGTGCGCAACCCCGAGCGCAGTTCGCGCACCACGATCGGTCTGGTGATCGGCGTCACGCTCATCACGATGTTCGTCGTCGCCGCCCAGTCGTACCTACAGATGATCCGGGAGGCGTCGCAGAACGAGCCGGAGCTGTACGCGGGAGCTGAAAGTGTGCTCACGGTCACCATGCTGGTGTTCAGCGTCCTGGTCGGCTTCTCGGCGATCATCGCCGCGGTCGGGGTGATCAACTCGCTCTCCCTCAGCGTGCTGCAGCGGAGGCGCGAACTCGGCCTGCTGCGAGCGCTCGGGTTCAGCGCGTCGCAGGTGCGCAGGATGATCCTGGCCGAGAGCGCCCAGCTCACCATCGCGGCCGTGATCACCGGGCTGGTGCTCGGAACCGCGTACGGCTGGGTGGGGGCGCAGTCGCTGCTGGGGAGCATCCCGGGCGGTGGGCTGCACGCCCCGGTGGTCCCGTGGTCGTTCATCGCGATCATCGTGGCGGCGGCGGCGATCCTGGCTCTCCTGGCGTCCCTCGCGCCGACCAGGCGGGCGACGGCGGTCGCGCCCGTCGCGGCCCTCGCGGTCGACTGATGCAGCCATCGGCCGCGGGACTCTCTCGGAGTCCGCTGAGTGTCAGCCCGGCCTCAGCTTTCCGCAGCCTGAGTGCCCCATAATCGAACCGCTTTTGCACGCATTGTGAGAGGAACCGCCCTGAACTGGCTCATGACCCTGCGCATCGACAAGCCGCCCTTCCTGGTGGCTGTCGATGTCGTGGCCGCGGTCCTCGCGCTGTACCTGGTGGTGCGGCCGACCATCCGGCGCACGCTGGCCGGACTCCTCGCTGCCGCGGTCGGGGCCGGGATCGGCTGGCTGGCCACCTGGCTGCTGATCGACGTGCTTGACGTCTTCGGCGTCGCGCTCACCCCGGTGACCAGGATGTGGGCGGTGCTGGCGTTCGCCGGGATCGGGCTGGCCGTGGCCAACCTGTTCCGCTCCCGCTGGTGGAGGAAGCTCGTCGCCGTGCTGAGCATCCCGGTCTTCGTGGTAATGGCGGCGGCGGGCATCAACGTCGACTTCGGCGAGTACCGCGACCTCAACGACGCGCTGGGCGTCGTGCCGTACCCGGCGCTCTCCTTCCACTCGGAGCGGGGCGAGGTGGCCGACATCGGCACCGACTACGCCTCCACCTGGACGGCCCCGGCGAGTGTTCCCGCCAAGGGCGCGATCGGCACCGTGCGCATCCCGGCGACCGAGTCAGGGTTCGCGGCACGGAAGGCGGTCGTCTACCTGCCGCCTGCCGCACTCACGCCGAAGCCCCCTGTGCTTCCCGTGCTCTACGCCTTCTCCGGTCAGCCTGGCGCTCCAGCGGACGTCTTCACGGCCGGCAGGATCGGCCAGACGATGGATGCGTTCGCCGCGACCCACCACGGCATCGCACCGATCGTGGTCGCCGCCGACCAGCTCGGCGGCCCAGGACGCAACCCGATGTGCGTCGACTCTGCGAAGTTCGGCAATTCGGCGACCTACCTGCTGAAGGACGTTCCCTCCTGGATCAAGGCCCACTTCCGGGTCAGCAGCGACCCTGCGGCGTGGAGCGTGTTCGGCTATTCGCAGGGTGCCACCTGTGCCGTCCAGTTCCTCACCGGCCACCCGACGATCTTCGGGTCGGCCCTCGCATCGTCGAGCGAGCTCGGCCCGACGCTGGGGGACCGCGCATCCACTGTCCAGTCCGGCTTCGGCGGGTCGGTGACCGCGTTCGAGGACGCGCAGCCCGCCCACCTGATGACCACGCACGCTCCCTATGAGAACTCGATGCTGATCCTCGGCGTCGGCCAGAACGACGCGAAGTACACTTCGTTCGCCCGAACACTCGACGCCGATGCGACACAGGCCGGAATCCGCACGCGGCTCCTCATCTCGCCCGGCACGGCACACGATTGGAACACCGTGCGGTACACCCTGCGGAACGGCTTCCCGCTGATCGCAGCTCACCTGGGACTGACCCAGTGACCGCCGTGACGGCCTGGCTCGCGCGCGTCGCGCGCCGCACAGGGACGCTGATCGCGACGCACCCGTTCACCGCGGCGATGACCGCGCTGATCCTGGTGCTCGCTCTCGCGACCGGTCCGATCCACGGGCCGAGGCGACCGCTGCACATCTGGCTCGGCACGGGCCCCGGCCCCCTGGTTGACGGCCACTGGTGGACGCCGGTCACCTCGGTGCTGTTCACCGACAACCTGGCCGAGCTGATCGTCGCTCTCATCCTGACCGTGCTTCTGGTCGGTGCCGCCGAGCAGCTCATGGGCACCTGGCGCACGGCGGTCTCGTACTTCGCCACCGCGATCGTGGGCACCGTCGGCGGCATCGCGCTCCAGCTCCTCGCCTCCACCACGGGCGAGATGTGGGCGAGGAACGTGCACAACCTGGTCGTGCTCGACGTCTTCACGGCCCTCGGCGGCACGATCATGGCCGCCAGCGCGTTCGCCGGCGCACTGTGGCGCAGGCGCATCCGGGTGCTGACGGTGCTGATCGCCGTGATGTACGTGCTGTACTCCGGGATGCCGTCCGACGTCTATCGGCTGCTCGCCGTGCTCGCCGGTCTCGGCCTCGGCGTGCTGCTGCGACCTGGTGCACGCCTCGGCGGTTGGGTGCGCAGCTCCCATCACGAGATCCGGGTGCTGCTCGCGTCCGCGGTGACGATCACCGCGATCGGGCCCGTGATCGGGCTGCTCACCACAGCGCGCTACGGCCTGCTGTCTCCCATCGCCCTGCTGTTCACCTCCGACGTTCCTGACAAGGGCTCCGTGCTCGAACGCTGCCAGGCGTTCGCCGTGACCAGGCAGTGCGTACACGACCTGACCATCGAGCGGATCAACGGCCTCGGGCCGATCCTGCTCTCTGTGCTCCCGCTGCTCGTACTGCTCGTCGCGGCGTACGGGCTGCTGCGCGGCAACCGGTTCGCGCTCTGGCTCGCCGTGTCGGTCAACGCGCTGCTCGCCGTGCTCTCCGCGCTCTACTTCGGCATCCTGCCGCTCGGCTCCGCGCCGCACCCGCACGTCGGCGCGCGCTACTGGGAGGTGACGGCCATCCTGGCGCTGTCTGCGCTGCTCCCGCTGGCCATCGCCATCCTGCTGATCGCGTTCCGGCAGCACTTCCCCGTCCGTCCACCTGCGCGGTCGGTGCGCCGCTACGTGCTCACCGTCGTCGTCTCCGGCGTCGTGCTCGCCGCACTGTATGTGCTGGTCGGCTACCTGCAGAAGGACACCGGCTTCACCAGGCCGCTCGATCTGAGCGACCTCCTCGACGATGTGCTCGAACGGTTCGTGCCTGTCAGCTTCCTGCGCCGCGAGCCGGTGCAGTACCTGCCGACCACGCCGCTCGCGATCTTCGTCTACCGCAACATCGGCACCGTGTTCTGGCTCATCGTGATCATCGGGGCGATCCCGGTGATGCGCGGGCGGGCATCGTGGCGCAAGGGGACGAGCGACGCGGCGCGCGTGCGCGAGCTCCTGGAGCGCGGAGGGGGAGACCCGATCTCGTTCATGGCCACCTGGCCGGGCAACGACTACTGGTTCGACCCGACGGACGGACGCGCCATCGCATACCGGGTGGTCGGCAGGATCGCGATCACCACGGGCGGGCCGTTCGGGGCGCATCCACCGCACGACCGCTCCATCGACCGGTTCGCCCGGTTCTGCGACGACAACGGCTGGACCCCCGTGTTCTACAGCGTGGATGCCGGCCTCGAGCCGCTCTTCGAGCAGATGGGCTGGTCGACGATGGTGGTGGCGGAGGAGACCGTCATCCGCCCGCAGCAGTGGGAGACCACCGGCAAGAAATGGCAGGACGTCCGCAGCTCGATCAATCGTGCGCAGCGCGCAGGCATCAGAGCGGAGTGGACGACGTACCAGGCGCTCCCGCTCAGCTCCGCCGTGCAGCTCTCCGACATCTCCGAGCAGTGGGTGGCGGAGAAGGACCTCCCGGAGATGGGCTTCACTCTCGGCGGCCTCGACGAACTGCGCGATCCCGCTGTGATGCTGATGCTCGCGATCGACGAGTCCGGACGCATCGAGGGAGTGACGAGCTGGCTGCCCAACTACCGCAACGGCCTCGTCATCGGCTGGACGCTCGACTTCATGCGCAGGCGGCCGGGGAGCATCAACGGTGTGATGGAGTTCCTGATCGCCGAGGCTGCCACCAGGATGCGCGACGAGGGCGTCGAGTTCATGAGCCTGTCCGCCGCGCCGCTGGCGCACACCGCGAGTGCGGGAGGGCAAGGAGGCGACGGAGAGGCGCGCGGTATGGACCGCATCCTGAACTTCCTCAGTGTGTCGCTCGAGCCGGTGTACGGCTTCCGGTCGTTGCTCAAGTTCAAGCGCAAGTTCCAGCCAGAGCTGCATCCGCTGATCATGGCGTACCCGGACCCTGTCGCTCTGCCCGCGATCGGGATCGCGCTGGTGCGCGCATACCTGCCCCAGCTCTCTGTGCGGCAGGCGGTGGCGCTGGCGAGCGGGCGCGGGTGACCGAGCCGGGTGACCGAGGCGGAGGCTCCGGCGACGGGTGCTGACCGCTCACACGCCCCGTGCTACCCTGGTTTCTGTGTACGGTCTGCTCCTCCTTAGCTGCCGCGACGAGTCCTAGTTCTGGGCCTCACTCGTCGCGGAGTTCGTCGTTGGCTCTCCACCACACCTCGCGAGGAGAAGACAGACCATGAAGAACACACAGGCGCCGAGCGCCATGCCGATCCACAAATACCGCCCGTTCCATGAGCAGATCCGGGTGGAGCTGCCCGATCGCACCTGGCCGGATGCCCGCATCACGGTCGCCCCGCGCTGGTGCGCCGTCGACCTGCGCGACGGCAACCAGGCGCTGATCGACCCGATGAGCCCCGAGCGCAAGCGCATCATGTTCGACCTGCTGGTCCGGATGGGCTACAAGGAGATCGAGGTCGGCTTCCCGTCTGCGAGCCAGACCGACTTCGACTTCGTGCGCAGCCTCATCGAGGAGGGTGCGATCCCGGACGACGTCACCATCCAGGTGCTGACCCAGGCCCGCGAGCACCTGATCAAGCGCACGTACGAGTCGCTGGTGGGCGCCAAGCAGGCCATCGTGCACCTCTACAACTCCACGAGCATCCTGCAGCGGGATGTGGTCTTCCGCACCGACCAGCAGGGCATCGTCGACATCGCGCTGGAGGGTGCGCGTCTCTGCAAGCAGTTCGAGGCGACGGTTCCCGGCACCGAGATCTACTACGAGTACTCCCCGGAGAGCTACACCGGCACCGAGCTGGAGTTCGCGGTCGACATCTGCAACCAGGTGCTCGACGTCTTCGACCCGACGCCGGAGCGCAAGGTCATCATCAACCTGCCTGCCACGGTCGAGATGGCGACGCCGAACGTCTACGCCGACTCGATCGAGTGGATGTCGCGCCACCTGAACCACCGCGAGAACGTCATCCTTTCACTGCACCCGCACAACGACCGCGGCACCGCCGTCGCCGCAGCCGAGCTGGGTTACATGGCGGGCGCCGACCGCATCGAGGGCTGCCTGTTCGGCAACGGAGAACGCACCGGCAACGTCGACCTGGTGACGCTCGGCGTCAACCTGTTCACGCAGGGGATCGACCCGCAGATCGACTTCAGCGACATCGACTCCGTCAAGCGCACGGTCGAGCACTGCAACCAGCTGCCGGTCGGCGAGCGCAGCCCGTGGGGAGGCGACCTGGTGTTCACCGCGTTCAGCGGCTCCCACCAGGATGCGATCAAGAAGGGCTTCGAGGCGATGGCCGCCGACGCGGAGCGTCAGGGCACAACGGTCGACGAGCTGGTCTGGGCCGTTCCGTACCTGCCGGTCGACCCGAAAGACCTGGGCCGCAGCTACGAGGCGGTCATCCGCGTCAACTCGCAGTCCGGCAAGGGCGGCGTGGCCTACCTGCTGAAGAACGACCACGCGCTCGACCTGCCGCGCAAGCTGCAGATCGAGTTCTCCGGGGTGGTGCAGGCCAAGACCGACGCCGAGGGCGGCGAGGTCTCCAGCGACGACATCTGGGCGATCTTCCAGGACGAGTACCTGCCCGCGCCGGTCGACGAGGCCGACGCCAAGTGGGGCAGGTTCGAGCTGGGCAGCACCAGCACCACCAACGAGACAGGCGACCACGTCGCGCTCACCGTGACGCTGCGCGACGGCGACACGGTCTCCAAGGCGTCCGGAGCGGGCAACGGCCCGATCGCGGCGTTCTTCGACATTCTCAACGACCGCGGCATCAACGTGCACCTCTACGACTACTCGCAGCACACGCTGTCCGCGAGCGAGTCTGCACTGGCCGCCGCATACGTCGAGGTGGATGTGGACGGCACGCGCCTCTGGGGCGTCGGCATCGACGCTGACACGACCACCGCCTCCTTCAAGGCCGTCGTCTCCGCCGTCAACCGCGCCATCCGGGCCTCGGCAGGCACCGGCTCCGCCGCTCCCGCCGACCTCGTCTCCGCCTGACCCGCGTTCCCCAGCCATCGAGCCGGGACTTCTGCACGCGACACGCCGTCGTCAACCGTGCACCAGTCCCGGCTCGACTGCTTCGGAGGCGCATCAGTCTGGGCGGTCGAGCTTGTAGCGGGGGATGGAGCCGGTCTCTGTGCGCTCCACCGTGCGGGCCTCTGCCCTGCGACGGAGGGGGATGCGCGGCCAGCGCGGGAGGGAGATGCGCCCGAGCTCGCGCTGCTCAGGCAGGCTCCACCCGAACCGCACCGCCAGCAGCCGGATGATGAGCGTGACGGCCACGCACACGGCAGCGGCCACGCTGATCGGAACGCCGAGATCGACCAGCACGACGAGCACCACTGTGCCGGCGCCGGCCGCCACGGCGTAGAGCGAGCCGACGTGCATCAGCGCGATGGGCAGGTTCAGCAGCATGTCGCGCAGGATGGACCCGCCGACAGCGGACACCACACCGACGAATACCGCAGGCACCTCTGGCAGGCCGAGCGCGAGCGCCTTGGTCGCGCCGATCGCGCCGAACAGCCCGATCGTGAGGGCATCGAGGAAGGTGATGATCGGGTCGAGCCGACGGAACAGCCGGATGAGGAGCATCCCGAGCAGTGCGGCGACGACCGTGGTCAGCAGATACCAGTTGGAGAGCAGCGCCACCGGTCGCGTGACCAGCAGCAGGTCGCGCAGCAGACCGCCGCCGACCCCGGTCGCCACGCCGATGATGGCGACGCCGAGCAGGTCGAGCTTGCGGTCGCGGAAGCCAGAGGCGAACATCGCGCCCTGCAGGCTGCCGACGCCGACGGCCACGAGGTCGGCCCAGAGCGGAATCGTGAAGGCCGTGGTGCTCATAGGTCACTTGTACCATGCGCGGCGCGGTAGCGAGTTCGGCGACTGCGCAGAGCGCGGCATCAGGGGACTGTCGGCGTGAGGCGGGATACTGGAGTGTGCCTGTCTACCGTGATGAAGCCGTCGTGCTCCGCACCCACAAACTGGGGGAAGCCGACCGCATCGTCACCATGCTCACCCGGCAGCACGGCAAGGTGCGGGCGGTCGCGAAGGGCGTGCGGCGCACCGCATCCAAGTTCGGGTCGCGGCTGGAGCCGTTCATGGTCGCCGACGTGCAGTTGTACGAGGGCCGCAGCCTGGATGTGGTGACGCAGGCCGAGTCGCTGGGCGCGTACGGCGCGCTGATCGCGGACGACTACGCCAGCTACACGGCGGCGAACGCGATGGTCGAGACCGCCGACAGGCTCACCGAGGCGGAGGCGTCGCTGCAGCAGTACCTCCTGCTGGTCGGCGCACTGCGGTCGCTCTCGAAGCGCGAGCACGGCGCATCCCTCACCCTCGACTCCTATCTGTTGCGGGCGCTGTCGCTCGCCGGGTGGGCGCCGAGCTTCCTCGACTGCTCCCGCTGCGGAACGGCGGGTCCGCACGACCATCTCGTGGTGCAGCTCGGCGGCGTGGTCTGCGACGACTGCGCTCCGCAGGGCGCGCCACGGCTGGATGCGCAGACCATCGCGCTGCTCGGCGCCCTGCTCACCGGCGACTGGGCGGCGGCGGACGAGACGGACGACAACACGCGGTCGAAGGCGAGCGGCGTGGTCGCCGCGTACACGCAGTGGCACCTGGAACGCGGGCTGCGCTCGCTCCAGCATGTGCAGCACGAACGGAAAGCGAACGGATGAGCCCCAAGCCATACACGCACAAGGACGCGGTGGAGTTCCGCCCGCTCGATTGGACGGGCGTGTACCCGCCGGCCATCCCGGCCGCCGCCGTGCCGGACCACGTCGCCATCGTCATGGACGGCAACGGCCGCTGGGCGAACGGCAGAGGACTGACCAGGATCGAGGGCCACAAGGCGGGGGAGGCGTCGCTGCTCGACGTGGTCGCGGGCGCCATCCAGATCGGGGTCAAGCACCTCAGCGTCTACGCGTTCTCCACCGAGAACTGGAAGCGCTCGCCCGACGAGGTGCGCTTCCTGATGGGCTTCAACAGGGATGTGCTTCACCGCCGCCGCGACCAGCTGAACGAGTGGGGCGTCCGGGTGCGCTGGGCGGGGAGGAAGCCGCGGCTCTGGTCATCAGTGATCAAGGAGCTGCAGTTCGCCGAGAAGCTCACCGCGGGCAACGACGTGCTCACCCTGACGATGTGCGTCAACTACGGCGGCCGCACCGAGATCGCGGATGCGGTGCGCAGCATCGCGGAAGACGTGGCGGCCGGGCGGATGAAGCCTTCGGCGGTGAGCGAGAAGAGCATCCAGCGCCACCTGTACGCGCCAGACCTGCCGGACGTCGACCTGTTCGTCCGCAGTTCAGGAGAACAGCGCACGAGCAACTTCATGCTCTGGCAGAGCGCGTACGCAGAGATGGTCTTCCTCGACACTCTGTGGCCGGACTTCAGCCGCGCCGACCTGTGGAACGCGATCGACATCTACGCCAATCGCAACCGCCGCTTCGGCGGGGCGGTGGATGCGCCGGGAATGAAGGCGTGACCACATCCGTTGGCCCTGATGTGAGTGAACCCATCAAAATCGACATCTGGTCCGACATCGCCTGCCCGTGGTGCTACATCGGAAAGCGCAAGTTCGAAGCGGGAAGCGGGCTGTTCGCCGGGAGCGGCGACGACCGCGCCGTCGAGGTCGAGTACCACTCGTTCGAGCTCTCGCCTGACACCCCCGTCGACTTCGACGGCAGCGAGATCGACTTCCTGGCCGGGCACAAGGGCATGCAGCCCGAGCAGGTGCATGGCATGCTGGAGCGCGTCACCGGCATCGCGTCCTCGGTCGGCCTCGACTACGACTTCGACGCCCTGAAGCACACCAACACCGTCAAGGCGCACGAGCTCCTGCACTTCGCGAAGGCGAACGGCAAGCAGCTCGAGCTCGCCGAGCGCCTGTTCAAGGCGTACTTCGTCGAGGGCAAGCACGTCGGCCGCATCGAGGATCTTGCCGATCTGGCCGCCGAGGTCGGGCTCGACAGGGCGGCGGCGGTCGCCGCGCTGGAGTCGAACGAGTTCCTCTCCGACGTGCGCGCAGACCAGTCGCTGGCGCAGGAGTACGGCATCCAGGGCGTCCCGTTCTTCGTGATCGACGGCCGCTACGGCGTGTCGGGCGCGCAGGACGCCGCCACGTTCGCGCAGGTGCTCGAGCAGGTCTGGACCGAGCGTGCAGAGGTGACAGCGTGAGCGGGGCGGATGCGGCGACTCCCGCGGCTCCCGCTGCGCCGTCCTTCCCGCTGATCGCGCTCGGCGATGTGAACGCTGCCGCCTGCGAAGGCGACGCGTGCCTGATCCCAGGGGCCGAGGCTCCCGCTACTCCGGGTCGGTGATGTCGGCGACGGTCGCCGCGTAGGCGGCGACCAGCTCGTCGGCGTCAACGAACAGGGAGTAGCCGTGCTCACCGGCGCCCATCGACACCGTGCGGCCGGGGATGGACGCGTCGGCGACGACCGGCCAGGCCGTCCGGCTGCCGAACGGGGTGATGGTGCCGCGTTCGTACCCTGTGGCCTCGAACGCGATCGATGCATCTGGGAGCTGCAGCTTGTTGACGTGGAGCACGGCGCGGAGTTTCGGCCAGGAGATCTTGCGTCCGCCTGGCACGAGCGCGAAGACGAACGTGTCGTCGCTGCGCTTGACCACGAGCGTCTTGACGATGTCGGACGGCGCGATGCCGAGCAGCTGTGCCGCCTCGTCCAGGCTGCGGGCGGCGGGGCGCTCGATCACGCGGATGCTCACGCCTCGGGCCGCTGCGTCCGCCTCGACGCGCGCCCTGCCGCTGTCGGCGTTCGAGTGGCCAGCGTCGGTGGCGTGACCCGCGGCGCTGTCCACAGCCGTCTCCCGGCCCTGATTCTCCACAGCTTCTGGTCGCTCGGTCATGCTGCTCCGCTCTATCTGGGAGAATTGAGGAAATGACTACTACAGCAACGATAAGCCACGCGCCACAGCTGACCATCGGTCCGCTGGCTCTCGACGTGCCCGTCGTGCTGGCGCCGATGGCCGGGATCACGAACACCGCGTTCCGCAGGCTCTGCCGCGAGTTCGGCGCCGGTCTCTACGTGAGCGAGATGATCACCTCGCGCGCCCTCGTCGAGCGCACCCCGGAATCCCTGCGGCTCATCACCCACCACGAGTCGGAGACGCCGCGCTCCATCCAGCTCTACGGGGTCGACCCGAAGACCGTCCGCGAGGCGGTCACCATGCTGGTCGCGGAGGATCGCGCCGACCACATCGACCTCAACTTCGGCTGCCCGGTGCCCAAGGTCACCCGCAAGGGCGGGGGAGCCGCGCTGCCGTGGAAGCTCGGGCTGTTCCGTGAGATCGTCGAGGGTGCAGTGGATGCGGCGGGCAGCATCCCGCTCACGGTCAAGATGCGCAAGGGCATCGACAGCGACCACCTCACCTATCTCGAAGCGGCGAAGGCGGCGGAGGGCGCCGGCGTCGCATCCATCGCCCTGCACGCCAGGACCGCGGCCGAGTTCTACTCCGGTCACGCGGACTGGTCCGCCATCGCGAAGCTCAAAGAGACCATCACCGGCACGCCGGTTCTCGGCAACGGAGACATCTGGTCGGCGGCGGACGCCATCCGGATGGTCGAGGAGACGGGCTGCGACGGCGTCGTCGTCGGCCGCGGCTGCCTCGGCCGCCCGTGGCTGTTCGGCGACCTGGCCGCAGCGTTCCGTGCGCGCGCAGGGGAGATCGACGCCGCTGAGGCCGAGCGGGCTCAGGCGCACCCGTCGCTCGGGCAGGTCGCAGCCACGTTCCGCAGGCACGCCGAGCTGCTGGTCGAGTTCTTCGACAGCGAAGAGCGCGGCTGCCGCGACATCCGCAAGCACGTCGCCTGGTACTTCAAGGGCTACCCGGTGGGCGGCGACCTGCGGGCGAGCCTCGCAACGGTGGACACGCTCGCTCACCTGGACGACCTCCTCGCCACGCTCGACTGGGACCAGGAGTACCCGGGAGAGGCGGCCGAGGGTCAGCGCGGCCGAGCCGGAAGCCCGAAGAAGCCCGCGTTGCCGGACGGCTGGCTCGCCAGCCGCGACCTCGACGGTTTCCAGCGGGCAGAGGTCGCCGACGCGGAGGTGCACAACAGTGGTGGATAGTTCGGTCGTTCACGGCCTCGGGCACGACTCCGGTCACGCGCACGGCGACGCTGCCGCGAATTCCGGGGTCACGGGCTCCGGATACAGCGAGCACGATCGCGAGCGCTGGCTGCCGGAACAGCACTCCAGCAGGCGAAGCGACTTCGCCCGCGACAGGGCACGGCTGCTGCACTCGAGCGCTCTCCGCCGTCTCGCGGCCAAGACGCAGGTGCTCAGCCCGACGGCCGGGCTCGACTTCGCCAGGAACAGGCTGACGCACTCGCTCGAGGTCGCCCAGGTCGGCCGCGAGCTCGCCAACAGCCTCGGGCTCGACCCGGACATCGTCGACACCGCGTGTCTCGCGCACGACATCGGCCACCCGCCGTTCGGGCACAACGGCGAGAGGGCCCTCAATTCCTGGGCAGACGACATCGGAGGCTTCGAGGGCAACGCGCAGACCCTGCGGCTGCTCAGCAGGCTGGAGCCGAAGGTGTTCGGCCGCGACGGGCGCCCGTACGGTCTCAACCTCACCAGGGCCAGCCTCGACGCAAGCTGCAAGTACCCGTGGCCGGACAGCTCGTCGGTCGCCGACCCGAGCGGTCGCGCCAAGTTCGGCTTCTACCGCGACGACACCGCCGTGTTCGAGTGGATGCGCGCCGGCGCTCCGGATCGCGTGCGCTGCATCGAGGCCCAGGTGATGGACCTGAGCGACGACATCGCGTACTCGGTGCACGACTTCGAGGATGCAGTGGTCAACGGTTACATCGACGTCGCCGCACTCGGCAGCAGGGTCGACCACGACGATCTGGTGCGCTCGATGTACGACTGGATCGGCGGCGAGTTCAGCCATGACGAGCTGATCGCGGCGTTCGACAGGCTCGACAACCTCGACATCTGGCTCGACGGCTGGGACGGCAGCCGCCGCTCGCAGGCCAGGCTGAAGAACCTCACCAGCCAGCTCATCGGCCGGTTCGCGCACGCCGCCGTGCACGCGACGAAGGAGACCTCAGGCAGCACGAACCTCATCCGGTTCGGCGCGGACGTGGTGGTCCCCGCGCCGATCCAGGCGGAGATCGCGGTGCTCAAGGGCATCGTGGCGACGTTCGTGATGTCGAAGAACACCCGGCAGCCGATCTACGCGGAGCAGCGCCAGATCCTCACGACCCTGGCCGACCTGCTCTACTCGCGCGGCCCGGCAGAGCTCGACCCCGGCTTCGCGGAGGACTGGAAGGACGCGGAGGACGACACGCAGCGCAAGCGCGTGATCGTCGACCAGGTCGCAAGCCTCACCGACCAGTCGGCTCTCAGCTGGTACGAACGGCTGGTGCAGCACTGAGCGGCGCCGATGAGTTCACTCAGCGGGCTTGAAACGCCGACGCCAGTGCAGAATGCTGGAGTTCTCGGCATCGAGAGGAAAAGATGAGCACCCCACCACCCCCGGCGAACGGCGATCAGCCGACGCCAAACGATGCCACCACCCCGGCCACGCCTGAGCCGGCGACCGCTCCGCCAGCGCCAGACTCCGCCCCGGGTGCGCCAGGTGCCGAACCGGCTGCGGCTCCGGTCAAGCGGACAGCAGCACGCGGAGCGGCGAAGACGCCCGCGTCGGGAACGACCGCACCGAAGGTGCGCGCCGCACGCGCGAGCACGCCGAAGACGCCCGCCGCTGGTGCTGCCACAGCCAAGACGCCCGCCGCACGGACGACGACGCCGAAAGCGCCAGCCGCTGCTCAGACTCCGGCCGCTGGTGCGGCCGCCGCTGCGAAGAAGCCCGCGACGCGCACGCCCGCCGCAGGCAGCGCAGGGTCGGCCACCTCAGCGAAGACCACGCCGACCGCACGCACCAAGCGTGCCGCGGCGAACAAGCCGGCCCCCGCAGCTCCGAACGGGGAGGCTCCGTCGATCATGGATGCTGCGCTCGGCGCGGCGAACCCGATCGGCACCCCGGCCACCGCGGCCACACCGGCTGTACCCGCCGCTTCAACGGCCGCCGCCGCGCCTGCCGCCGCCGTCGGGACCGCCGCGTCTAGTACTGCTGCCTCCTCCGCGCCGGAGACCGCCACGGCGACGTCCGCCGCTTCAGCGACGGCGGCCAGTCCTTCGACTCCGGCCGCTCCCGCGACGCCGGCCGCTCCCGCGACGCCAGCCGCTTCCGCGGCCCAAGCGGGGGAGCCTGCACCTGTCGCGACAGAACCCACCGCGACGGCGGAGACCGTTCGCCTTCCGGAGAGCGTCGTCGGCGAGCAGGGCATCCAGAGCGGTGCGACGCCGCCCCCGCCTCCCGCACCAGGCGCTCCCGCTGCGGCGTATGCAACAGCCAGCCCAGGCGCCGGTGCAGGCGCTCCGCCCACCGGGCACGGGCGCACCGTCTCCGACTTCGCCGACCGGCTCGACGACACGCGGTTCTTCTCGTCGCTGTTCGACTTCACGTTCACCAACTACGTCACCAGGAAGCTCGCTGGGCCCGTCTACGTGGTCGGGCTGGTGCTGATCGGGCTGAGCACGCTGCTGTCGCTCGTCTACAGCCTCACGCTCGCCATCGGCACGCACTCCGTCGTCGGCGCCTTCGTGTTCCTGTTCGGCGTCATCATCACGCTCGTCGGCGCCATGCTGAGCGTGCTGCTCCTCCGGGTCGGGATCGAAGTGTTCGTCGCGATCATCGAGATCGCGCAGAACACCAGGAAGCGCTCGAAGCAGCGCGACTGACCTCCGGCACCCACCTCGAGCACGAGATACCGCGACGCGCGAGAAGAGTCGCCGCGGCTCAGTAGAATCGTTGTATGGCCGGCCGAATTCGACAGAGTGACATCGAAGAGGTCAAAGCCCGCACCAACATCGCCGACATCGTCGGCGACTACGTGAGCCTCAAGTCCGCCGGGGTCGGGTCGCTCAAGGGCCTCTGCCCGTTCCACGACGAGAAGAGCCCGAGCTTCACGGTGCGCTCCGCCGTCGGGCGCTACCACTGCTTCGGCTGCGGTGAGGGCGGCGACGTCTACGAGTTCCTGCAGAAGCTCGACCACGTCTCCTTCACAGAGGCCGTCGAACGTCTCGCCGCGCGCATCGGATATCAGCTGCGCTACGAGGACGGAACGGGCGGGCCGTCCGAGCACGGCAACCGCGCGCGCATCCTCGCCGCCAACGGCGCTGCGGAAGAGTTCTTCCGCAGCAAGCTCGGGTCTCCGGAAGCGGAGATCGGTCGGCGGTTCCTGGGGGAGCGAGGCTTCGACGCGATCGCGGCAGGCCGCTTCGGCGTCGGCTTCGCCCCGAAGAGCTGGGACGAGCTCACCAAGCACCTGCGCGCCAAAGGCTTCAGCACGGAGGAGCTCACCACCGCAGGACTCGTGTCGCAGGGCGATCGTGGCGTGTACGACCGGTTCCGCGGACGACTGATCTGGCCGATCAGGGACGTGACGGGCCAGACCATCGGATTCGGCGCGCGCCGCCTGCTCGACGACGACAAAGGCCCCAAATATCTCAACACCCCGGAGACGCCTGTCTACAAGAAGGCGCAGGTGCTCTACGGGCTCGACCTCGCCAAGCGGGACGTGTCGAAGCTGGACCAGGTGGTCGTGGTCGAGGGATACACCGACGTCATGGCCTGCCACCTCGCCGGCATCACCACCGCCGTCGCTACCTGCGGCACCGCGTTCGGCGTCGACCACATCAAGGTCATCCGGCGCATCATGGGCGACGACAACAGCACAGGCTCCGTCATCTTCACCTTCGACCCGGATGCGGCGGGCCAGAAGGCCGCGACCCGCGCGTTCGGCGAGGAGCAGCGCTTCTCCGCCCAGACCTACGTCGCTGTCGGCCCGGACGGCCTCGACCCCTGCGACCTGCGGCTCGCGAAGGGCGACGACGCCGTGCGCAGGATGATCGACGCCAAGAAGCCGATGTTCGAGTTCATGATCCGCCAGGTGGTCGACAAGTACGACCTCGACACCGTCGAAGGCCGTACGGCCGCGATGCGCGGCGGTGCGCCGATCGTCGCGACCATCCGCGACCCAGCATCCCAGAACGGGTACGCCCGCGAGCTCGCCCGGCTTTCCGGCGCCGACCTGCAGGACACGCTGCGTGCCGTGCAGGCTGCACGCCGCTCCGAACAGGGAGCAGGACAGCGGGCCGGTCAGCGCCAGGGTGCGGGAGCCGACCAGCGCGGCCAGCAGGGCGAGCAGGGTCAGGACGGGACCGCATCCACAGCCGTCGTTCAGCAGGCCGACCTGCGCGATCCGACGCAGCGTACGGAGCGCGAGTCGCTGATGGTGCTGCTGCAGCTTCCAGCAGAGGTCGGGCAGGAGCGGGCGGCGCGCGCCGTGCAGGTGCCGTTCGTGAACCCGACGCACGCCGTCATCAAAGACGCGATCGCCAGCCAGCTCACCACGATGACAGACCCTGGCTGGGTCGACAGGGTGCTCGCGGAGGTGCCGCAGGGCTACGGGCCGACCGTCAACGCCCTCGCCGTCGGCGCCCTCCCGCAAGCGGCGGGAGACGTCTCCCGGTATGCCCGATCCATCGTGGACGGCCTGATCGACCGCGACCTGCTCCGCGAGAAGGCCGAGCTCACCAACCGGCTGGCACGCACCGATCAGCAGGAGACCGAACTGCGCCGGTCGTTGCAGGTAGCGATGGCGTCGATCGACGCCGAACGGATGCGGTTGCGCGGAGAATAGGGTATTCAAGCACTTTTCGTGTGCGTTGCGCGCAGATGAGCGCAGTTATGTTGCACTAACGTAAAGATCTCGCTACGAAGTGCATTCGGATGCATCTACCGCGCGCATTTCGTGTTAGGACATACCTACGCGATTCGGCACAGCTGCAGATCTCTGCGCGCCGAGTCGGTGACCCCACACCAGGAAGAGGTACTCGGATATGAGATCCGCACACATCAGCGGCAAGCGCCTGCTGGCCGTGTCCGCCGCACTCGCGGCGACGGCCTTGGTGCTCGCCGGCTGCTCAGGGAGCAACAACAACAGCTCCGGCGGCAGCGGTGGAACGTTGACCATCGGCACGACCGACAAGATCACCTCGATCGACCCGGCCGGTTCGTACGACAACGGTTCGTTCGCTGTGATGAACCAGGTTTACCCGTTCCTTCTGAACTCGCCGTACGGCAGCCCGGACGTGAAGCCCGACATCGCGGCGAGCGCCGACTTTACCTCGCCGAACGAGTACACGGTCAAGCTCAAGCCCGGCCTGAAGTTCGCCAACGGCCACGACCTCACCTCCTCGGATGTGAAGTTCACCTTCGACCGTCAGAAGAAGATCAACGACCCGAACGGTCCTGCGTCGCTGCTCGCGAACCTCGACAGCGTCTCGGCTCCCGACAAGACCACGGTCGTGTTCAAGCTGAAGGTCGCCAACGACCAGACCTTCGCGCAGGTGCTCTCCAGCCCCGCCGGCCCGATCGTCGACGAGCAGGTCTTCTCCGCCGACAAGGTGACGCCGGACCAGACCATCGTCAAGGGTCACGCGTTCGCCGGTCAGTACGACATCACGAGCTACGACTTCAACAACCTGATCGCGTACAAGGCCAACCCGAACTATCAGGGTCTCCTCGGCAAGCCGGCCACCGACAAGGTGAACGTCAAGTACTACGCCGAGTCGTCGAACCTCAAGCTCGACATCCAGAAGGGCGCGATCGACGTCGCGTTCCGCAGCCTCACCGCCACGGATGTCGACAGCCTCTCCTCCGACAAGAACGTCAAGGTCGTGAAGGGCCCGGGTGGCGAGATCCGCTACATCGTGTTCAACTTCAACACCATGCCGTACGGTGCGACCACGCCGGAGGCCGACGCGAAGAAGTCGCTCGCAGTCCGTCAGGCCGCTGCCGACCTCGTCGACCGCGCGACCATCGCCAAGCAGGTCTACAAGGACACGTACACCCCGCTCTACTCGTTCGTCCCCGAGGGCCTGACCGGCGCGACCACCGTGCTCAAGGACCTCTACGGTGACGGCAACGGCGGACCGAGCCTCGACAAGGCGAAGGCCGCTCTGCAGGCCGCGGGCGTCAGCACGCCCGTCGCGCTCAACCTCCAGTACAACCCGGACCACTACGGCCCGTCCTCCGGCGACGAGTACGCACTCGTGAAGGAGCAGCTGGAGGCCGGTGGCCTGTTCAAGGTCAACCTGCAGTCGACCGAGTGGGTGCAGTACTCGAAGGACCGCGTCGCCGACGTGTACCCGGCATACCAGCTCGGCTGGTTCCCGGACTACTCGGACGCCGACAACTACCTGTCGCCGTTCTTCATCAAGGACAACTTCCTTGCGAACCACTACGACAACCCGGAGGTCCAGTCCCTCATCGAGCAGCAGCTCGGCGAGACCGACTCGGCCGCCCGCACGAAGCTGATCCAGGAGATCCAGGCCAAGGTCGGGGCCGACCTGTCCACCCTGCCGCTGCTGCAGGGCGCTCAGGTCGCCGTGGTCGGAAAGACGGTGAACGGCGCGGACAAGACGCTCGACCCGTCGTTCAAGTTCCGCTACGCTGCCCTCTCCAAGGGCTGATATCAGCAGGCTAGCCAACTAGCCGACCGGGGGCGGTCCGCACGACGCGGGCCGCCCCTCTCCTCGAACCACCCACGATTGGCTTCCATGACAGCGACTGTCACCGGCCCGGCCGCGCCAGCAGCGCCCGGTCCAGAACGAACCAGGACGAAGCAGCGGCGATCGGGAGGCGGCCTCGGCCGGTACATCCTGGTCCGCGCCCTCCTGATCATCCCGACGATCTTCATCCTCGTCACCCTCGTCTTCTTCCTGATGCGCTCCACGGGCGACCCGATCACCGCGGCCCTCGGAGGGAAGCTGCCTCCCGCGCAGCTGCAGCAGCGCATCCACGAAGCCGGATACGACCGGCCCCTGATCGTGCAGTACTTCGACTACCTCGGGCAGATCCTGCGCGGCGACTTCGGCACGAGTTTCACCGACCACCAGCCGGTCACGCAGATCCTGCTCACATACGGTGCGGCGACGCTGGAGCTCGCGTTCTACGCGCTCATCGTCGCTTTCATCGTCGGCATCCCGCTCGGCATGGTGGCCGCGTACTTCCGCGACAAGGGCCAGGATGCGTCCCTCCGCGTGTTCGCGATCCTCTGCTATGCGACGCCCGTGTTCTTCGCCGGTCTGCTGCTCAAGCTGGTGTTCTCGATCTGGCTGAACTGGCTTCCCGTCGCCGGGCGCGCATCCACCAGCTCGGAGCTGGAGATGCAACTGCTGCCCAACAAGACGGGCATCTATCTGATCGACGCGTTCCAGACCGGCGACCCCGCCGTGGTCGCCGACGTGCTCACGCACGCGATCCTGCCCGCCGTCGCGCTCGGCCTGCTCACCGCCGGCGTGTTCCTGCGGCTGGTGCGCACCAACGTCATCGGAACGCTCTCCACCGACTACGTGGATGCGGCCAGGTCGCGCGGCGTGAGCGAGTTCCGGCTGGTGCGCAAGCACGCATACCGGCCGGCCCTCATCCCGATTATCACCGTGATCGGCCTGCAGATCGCGCTCCTCCTCGGCGGCGCGGTGCTGACGGAGACGACGTTCGAGTGGAAGGGCCTCGGCTTCCAGCTCGCGCACTATCTGCAGGCGCGCGACTTCGTCGCCGTGCAGGGCATGGTCGCCCTGCTCGCCGTCGTCGTGGCGCTCACCAACTTCATCGTCGACATCATCGCGGCGCTCATCGACCCGAGAGTGAGGTACTGAGATGGCGAAGCGCAGCATTCTGGACAGGCTCCCCATCGTCCACCAGCTCCGGCAGAGCGTCGGCCTGCAGCGCGGGATGCTCGTGGCGGGACTCGTCATCACCGGCGTGTTCATCCTGGTCGCGATCTTCGCCCCGCTGATCGCGCCATACGGCTTCGCCCAGCTGCGCGATGCGAACGGGCAGTTCGGTTCGCAGCAGCCGCCGAGCGGCGCCCACATCTGGGGAACGACCGTCGGCGGCTACGACGTGTTCTCGCGCACGATCTGGGGAGCGCAGACCGCGATCTCCGTGATCATCGTCGCGGTGATCCTGTCGATCTTCGTCGGCATCTTCCTCGGTCTCGTCTCCGGCTACTTCGGCGGCTGGCTGGACAGGATCCTCGTGGTGGTCTGCGACGCGATCTACGCGTTCCCGTCGCTGCTGCTGGCGATCGTGATGGCCATCGTCATCAGCGGCGGCCAGTCGAACCTGTGGGGCGGCATCCTGGCCGCGGCGATCTCGATCACCGTGGTGTTCATCCCGCAGTACTTCCGTGTCATCCGCGCCGAGGCCGTGCGGATCAAGGCGGAGGCGTACGTCGAGTCGGCGAAGGTGGTCGGCGCGAGCAACAGCCGCATCATGTTCCGGCACGTGCTGCGCAACTCCACCCGCACCCTGCCGCTGATCTTCACTCTCAACTCGTCGGAGGCGATCCTGACGCTCGCCGGACTCGGCTTCCTCGGCTTCGGCATCGAGCCGACCGCCGCAGCAGAGTGGGGCTACGACCTCAACAAGGCGCTGTCGGATGTGACGAGCGGCATCTGGTGGACCGCGGTGTTCCCCGGCGTCGCCATCGTGCTGGTGGTGCTCGGCATCACCCTCGTCGGCGAGAGCCTGAACGACCTCGCCGACCCGAGGCTCCGCGGTCGCCGTGCCGTCGCGCAGGCGGCGGGAACGGTCGCGGAGACCTCCGTCGTGCCCGGTGGAACGCTGGACGCCGGCCCAGGAGGGATCGACGGCCTCGAGGGCGGGGAATCATTCGACGAACACGGAATCGAGGTCAAGCCATGAGCGACGTCGTACAGATCGACAACCTGGTGGTCTCGTTCTCCACCGACGCCGGCGCTGTGAAGGCCGTCGACGATGTGTCCCTGCGGGTCGCGCCTGGCGAGGTGCTCGCCATCGTCGGCGAGTCCGGCAGCGGCAAGACGGTCACGGCCAAGACCATCCTCGGCCTGCTGCCGGAGACCGCCACCGCCTCCGGCGCCGTGATCCTGCGCAGCAAGGACGGCCAGAGCGAGGCGGACGTCATCAGCCTGAGCAAGCGGCAGCTCCGCGAGGTGCGCGGCACGGACGTGGCCATGGTGTTCCAGGAGCCGTCCACCGCGCTCAACCCGGTGTATCCGGTCGGCTGGCAGATCGCGGAGGGCCTGCGCGCCCACAGCAAGATCTCGAAGAAGGCCGCACAGGCGCAGGCGGTCGAGATCCTGCAGCGGGTCGGCATTCCGGAGCCGGAGAAGCGGGTCAAGTACTACCCGCACCAGTTCTCCGGCGGCCAGAAGCAGCGCATCGTGATCGCGATGGCGCTCGTTCTGAACCCCGGCCTGATCGTGGCGGACGAGCCGACGACGGCACTGGATGTGACCGTGCAGGCCGAGATCCTCGACCTGCTTCGACGCTGCCGCGACGAGTTCGGGGCCGCCATCGTGCTCATCACGCACAACATGGGCGTCGTCGCCGACCTTGCCGACCGTGTGGCCGTGATGTACCAGGGCAAGCTGGTCGAGGAGGCGGACGCCCGCACGCTGTTCGCCTCCCCGCAGGCGGATTACACCAAGAGGCTGCTCGCCTCCGTTCCGAAGATCGGGCAGGGACTCTCGTCCACGCAGGACAGGGCTGCGGCGCGCGGCGCCGACTGGGACGACGCTGTTCCGGTGGTGAAGGCGGAGGGGCTGCGCATCCAGTACCCCGGCAGGCTCGGTCGCCCTGGCTTCGTGGCGGTGGATGGCGTCGACTTCGAGATCCGCGCAGGCGAGGTGCTCGGGCTGGTCGGCGAGAGCGGGTCGGGCAAGACCACGATCGGCCGCGCCATCGGCGGGCTCAACCGCGTTACAGGCGGCTCGTTGCGGGTGCTCGGCCACGAGATGAACGGAGTGAAGGAGCGGCAGTTCAAGCCGGTCCGCAGCGACATCGGGTTCGTGTTCCAGGACCCGGCGTCGAGCTTCAATCCGTTGCTGACCATCGCGGACTGCGTGGCGGAGCCGCTCGTCGTGCACGGGCGCGCGTCCAGCCCGGGGGATGCGCGGGGCAGGGTGGACGACCTGCTGGAAGCCGTGCAGCTCCCCAAGAGCTACGGCGACCGGTTCCCGCACGAGCTGAGCGGCGGGCAGCGCCAGCGTGCCAGCCTCGCCAGGGCGCTCGCCCTGGAGCCGACCCTGCTGATCGCCGACGAGCCGACGTCTGCTCTCGACGTCTCCGTGCAGGCGCGTGTGCTCGAGCTCTTCGCCGAGCTGCAGAGGGAGTTCGGGTTCGCTGCGCTGTTCATCAGCCACGACCTGGCCGTCGTGGACATCCTGGCCGACCGGATCGCGGTGCTGCACCGCGGGAAGCTGGTCGAGGAGGGGACGGGCGCCCAGGTGCTCGGCAACCCGCAGCAGGCGTACACCCAGCGCCTGCTCGCCTCGCTCCCCGTGCCGGATCCGATCGAACAGGCCGACCGGCGGGAAGCCCTGCGCGCTTTGCGAGCGGAGAGCGCCTAGGGTCGTTGTGTGAGTTCCAACCCCGCGATCGTCGTCAGCGACCTGTCCGTCGAATACCCAGCGCGGGGCCCGAGCGCCTCCTGCGTCGCCCTCCGCGGAATCAACGTCCGCGTGGAGACGGGGGAGGTGCTCGGCGTTCTGGGGGAGACCGGTTCAGGCAAGTCGACGCTGGCGGCGATCCTGGCCGGCCGCGGCCTTCCGCTGCGCGCGTCCGAGCCCGGCCCGCGGATCAGCGGGGGAGACGCGACCGTGCTCGGCACCTCGCTGCGCAAGGCGAAGAAGCGCGATGTCGCAGAGGTCACCTTCCACGTCGGCTATCTGGCACAGGATGCGGCAAACACCCTCGAACCCTCGCTGACCATCTCCGACAACGTGGCCCTGCCGATCTTCGAGCGCGACGAGCACTACAGCAGGCGCGCCGCCGGTGAGCGGGCTGCGACGATGCTCGACACGGTGCACCTGCCGCTCAGCGTACTGAACAAGTACCCGTACGAGTTGAGCTCAGGGCAGCGTCAGCGTGTCGCGCTCGCCCGCGCGCTGGTGCTCGGCCCGTCCGTGCTCGTCGCCGACGAGCCGACCGCCGGCATCGACGCGACGGTGCGGGACGCTGTGATCGACCTGCTCGCCCAGCTTCGCGACCACGAGGGCTTCTCCGCCGTGCTGGTGAGCCACGATCTGTCCGTGCTCCGCAGGGCGAGCGACAACACCATCGTGCTGCAGGGCGGCCGCGTCGTCGGCTACGGGCCGATCGAGGACGTGCTTGCCGACCCGCAGCATCCCTTCGTCGACGGGCTCGCGAAGGCACTGAAACCACCGCAGC